>ERZ772978.85-NODE-85-length-38184-cov-4.99709_pt1 | contig 38184 bp, 28 predicted proteins | sample MGYA00511675_ERZ772978 | MGnify/ENA primary metagenome ERZ772978 (study PRJEB29015, sample SAMEA2738092) | human oral metagenome | biome: human oral; feature: human-associated habitat; material: saliva | place: China | collected 2156 ... | reverse complement strand
CCACCGCAAAGGTGCTTCGTATGGATGGTGGAAAACTTCGCACAAAATGGGCTTACAAAAGCGTAGGAGTAGGGAATAATGGCTTTTATAGAAAAGATTCAACACTGCGTATTGACACTTTGACGGATGGCCGTGTGAAGTATTCTAGCTCGTGGTATGCATTCTATGTAAACATGGCTAAGAATGAGATATATGTGGCTGTTTCTCCCAACAAATCAAAGGATAAGCGCAGTGTGCGATTCTATGGTAATGATTTGTATGGCGCGGGTGATGTGAGTTTATCTGTCTACCAGGATGCTGACACCACCGCAACGAAGTAAGCCTGTTTCTCGTCTGTCGGAATTATAAATTATGAAGTGTTCGGTGTCGTCTCTTATTCAAAGGGGCGACTCCGATGGCGTTAGGGACAGTAGGCTATGATGTGTGCTTGGCTATCTATTTCGAGCTATGGCAGTATTGTACGACCGTTTTCGCCGCCGTTGTCCCGCGGCGGTGCGTGGTCTTTCGCTCCAAACTTTCGGCCGTGAGGTGCGCAGCTTGGGTTTCCCGACCGCCCACCGTCGGCGCGGCAACTGCTATCGGGTGGTGGAGGTGTAGTGGGTGTTTGGACTACGTTATGATGGATTCAGTGCGCGAAAAGGAGGAAAAAGAAGGGAAAACTGCTGCAATGGTGGGAGTTTTTGTTTTGCCCGAACGAGAAAAAAGTGGAGATGCTGTTTCTTACCTCTCCTTATTTTGTCTATCTTTGCACCAAACCTCGAAGTATTTTTCTTTTTTACCCAACCGTTTTATTATGCGTTTTTTTCAAGTACTCGCTTTCTCGAGTTTGTGTATGCTCGCCCTGTTCGGTGCTGTGAGCTGTGATGATGTCTCAGCAGAACCTAAAGCCTTTCCCCCTTTTGTGAAAATCCCTGCGGCGGGAGGAGAGGCAACCGCAAAGGTGCTTCGTACGGATGGTGGAAAACTTCGCACAAAATGGGCATATAAAAGCGTTGAAGTGCAGAAAGGTATCTTTTACAGAAGAGATTCAACGCTGCGTATTGACACTTTGGCGGATGGCCGTGTGAAGTATTGGAGCTCGTGGTATGCATTTTATGTAAACATGGCTAAGAATGAGATACATGTGGTTGTCTCGCCCAATAAATCAAAGAATCAGCGTAGTGTGCAATTCTGGGGTGACGATTTGTATGGCGCAGGTCGGGTGAGTTTTGTAGTCGATCAGGATGCTGACAGCACAGCTACGAACTGATGCCGGCTTTCCCTTCATCCTACTCTAAACAATATGTTGTTCGGTGTCGTCTTTTATCGAAAGAGGCGACACCGATTGCGTTATGGTCGGCAGATGAGAAGTTTGCTTAGCTATTCAGTTGAGCTATGAAGGAATTGTACGACCGTTTTCGTCGCCGTTGTCCCGCGGCGGTGCGCGCTCTTGTTTTTGCCCGGTTGTGATGGTTCGCATTCTCTGAAAGATGAATATGAAGTGCGATCTACCGAATTGTCGCTGTCGGCGGCGGGCGGTGAGCAAACCGTCAATGTGCTCAACCGAGAGGGAAAACCCTTCGGCAAAGCTTGGTCGTTGTTCAATGTGACCATTCCCGATACGCTCAATGAATGCGGTACGACGCATTTCGTCGACGATGAGGCGTTGCGAATCGATACGTTGGCAGATGGCACTTGTCGTGCTTCGGGAAATTGGTATTCCTTTGCGATCTCCAAGGATCGCCGGCAGGTGCAGGTGAAGCTTTCGCCCAACCGCACGGGGCACGAACGGAAGGTGATTTTCCATGGCGTTTCTTCCATTGATCAAACCTTTTCGATCTACGTGAAACAACAGCCGTAAAAGGAGTTTGCACGCGCAAAAGAAAACGGTGCCGCCTCTCACAAGAGAGGTGGCACCGTTGTTTTTAGATCGTTGCGCGGCGATCGGTTATTTGCGCAGCGGTTTGAGATGGTCTTCGAAGTAGCGCGTGATGCGCTCGTGGAGGTGGATCATGTCGCGCCCCATCATGTTGTGGCCTTGTCCGGGATAGACGAAGTAGTCGGGCTGGGTGCCGGCATCTTCGCAGGCGCGGAGGAAGGCGAGGGAGTGCTGGAGCACGCAGGTGGGGTCGTTGTAGCCGACGATGATTTGCAAGCGGCCTTTGAGTCGGCCGGCGTGGCCCACCATGCTGGCTTCGGCATAGCCCTCGGGATTGGTCTGCGGCGTTTCCATGTAGCGCTCACCGTACATGGCTTCGTAGTATTTCCAGTCGAGAACGGGACCGCCGGCGACACCGACTTTGAAGACTTCGGGGTGGGAGAGCATGAGGTTCGTCGTCATGAAACCGCCGAAGCTCCAACCGTGCACGCCGATGCGGGTGGTGTCGACGAAGGGGAGGGAAGAGAGGTATTTGACGCCTTGCATCTGATCGGCCATCTCGATGCGACCGAGGTGGCGGTGGGTGCAACTTTCAAATTCGAAACCGCGGTCGCCCGATCCGCGATTGTCGAGAATGAAGAGGACGTAGTCGCGATTGGCCATGTAGTATTCCCACGGGCGGGCTTGGTAGTTCCACGACTCCTTGACGTTGGTGGCATGGGGACCACCGTAGACGTAGACGATGGTGGGATACTGCTTGTTGGGATCGAAGTGGACGGGCTTGACGAGTCGGTAGTAGAGGGGCGTTTTGCCGTCGGCGGCCAAGATGCTCCCGCTTTCGACGCGGGGCATGGTGAACTCACGCCACGGGTCGGCGGCTTCGAGCAGGCGAAGGGTTTCGCGCGGGCGCTCGGTGCTGCGCACAACGATGTTGCGGTAGGTGGTGGGCGACGACCAGGTGTCGCGCAGCAGGGTGCCGTTCGGCGAGAGTTGGGCGCGGTGCACGCCTACACCGTTGTCGAGCAGGGTGCGACGACCGGTTTTGAGATCGACGGCGTAGAGGTTCTCGCGGATGTGGCCGCTCTCGTTGCTGCGAATGATGACGCTGTGGGAGCGGGTGTTGAAACCGAGGAGTTCGAGCACTTCAAACTTACCGGAGGTGAGCTGCTTGAGCAGTTGGCCTTTGGTGTTGAAGAGGTAGAGGTGGTTGAAGCCGTCGCGCTCGCTTTGGTAGATGAACTTGTCTTTGTCCCACGGCAAGAACGTGAGCGGGTTTTGGGGTTCGACGAAACGCTCGTTGGTTTCGGTGTAGAGCACCCCGAGTCGCGCGCCGGTGTGGGTGTCGTAGGCGACGAGGTCGCAGCGCTTTTGCGAACGCGGCACTTCCATGATGTAGAGGCGGTTGCCGTCGGGGCTCCAACTGAGGTTGGTGAAGTAGCGGTCGGTGGGATCGCCGAGATCGAGCCAGACGGTGCGATCGTTCTCCGGATTGAAGATGCCGACGGTGACCTTATGGGAGGTCATACCCGCCATGGGGTACTTCTCGGGTGCGGGTTGGGCGATGCGCACGGCCGAGGGCACGTCGATGTTGACGAGCGGATAGTCGGTGACCATGCGCTGGTCCATGCGATAGAAGGCGAGGCGGCGTCCGTCGGGGCTCCAGAAAGTGCCTTTGTGAATGCCAAATTCGTCACGGTGAACGGAGGTGCCGTAGAGCAACTCGCGGTTGCCGTCGGTGGAAACGGCGTGGCGGCGTCCGTCGGCGGTGGTGACGTAGAGATTATAGTTTTGGGTGTAGGCCAAGGCTTGACTCGCGGGAGCGAAGTCTTGGTGTTCGATGCCTCGTTCGAGCGGGATCGACCATTCGACGCGACGATCTTTCCAATTGTAGCGAAAGAGCGCGCGGGCGGTGCGAAGGGTGACAACGGTACGACCGGCCTCGGGGAAGGTGGCGGAGGTGAGCGAACGCAACACGCCGCAACGGGCGGTGTCGAGCGCGGCATTGACCTCGGCGAGGATGAAAAGCGGCGTGCCTTTCGCATCGAAATGCCGACCGGCCGCATCACTCAGTTGTGAAACTTGCTCGACGTCGGTGCGCAGAAGGGCTTCGCCCCACCAAGCGGTGAAGACACTTTTGGGTTGGAGGTTCCAATAGTTGGAACCGCCCCACATGAGGTCGTCGAGGGTGGGTTGGCGGAGTGATTTTTGTGTGGTTTGCGCCATTCCGGTGAGCGTGAGGAACGAGAGGAGAAGGAGAATGATTTTTTTCATGCGAACAGCGTGCTCAAGCGTGAACGAAAAAGAGAGAACGTCGGTGGGGCGGTTCAATCGTCGCGGCGCGAACGGGAGAACCCACCTTTGTCGCGGCGTGAATGGAATGAATCGCGGTGGTCGAAGCGGTTGCGGTCGTTGAAACCTTCGCGTCGATCTTGATTTCGGCGATCATCTTTTCGACGGTCGCCGCCTCGGTCGTTGTAGCGGTCTTTTCGTTCGCGACCGTAGCGGTTGTCGCCGTTGCGTCGGTCGTTGAATCCTCTTTTGTCACCGCGCTGTTCTGCTTTTTCTCCGCGTTCTTTGCGGTCCTTTGCGTTGCGTACCCGTTCGAAGGTGTTGTGGCGCGCGCGGAGATTGCGATAAGTGGCGGCCAGTTCGGGGTCGTCGGAGAAATCGATGTTGCGATCGTAGCGTTCGTTGGCTTCGTCGCGACGGTCGTCATAGCGGCGATCACGATCACCATAGTTTTGCTCGTCGCGGTCGTAGTTGTCGCGGCGGCCTGCCGAACGACGATCGTCAAAACGGCGTTCGCGGTCGCCGAATTTTCCCTTTCGGTCGCCGGCGCTGCGGTCGTTGTAACGGCGGTCTTCGCGTTCGTCTTCGTTGTCGTCGTCGAAACGTTTGCGCGAGAAATCGCGTTTGCGGCCGTCGCGGAAACGTCCTTTTTCGCCCATGCGGCGCAGTTCGTCGTCGGTTTTCACCACATTACCTTGCGCGCGGAAATTGTCGAGCTTGCCTTCGAAGGTGACATATTTGCGGAGTTCGCAATCGAGCGACCCGTTTTGGAGGGGTACTTTGAAGGAGGGACGCAGACGCATCGAGTCGAAGAGTTCTTCGCGCGAGGAAATGATCCAGGCCTCTCCGCCTTGAAATTCGCGTTTGAGCTTTTCGCCCAGCGTGCGGTAGATGTCGGAGAGATCTTCGGGACGCAGTCGTTCGCCGTAGGGCGGATTGGTGATGAGCACTGCGGGCATTTCCGGCTTTTTGAAGTCGCGGATTTCGCGTTGTTCCACCGTGATGAGATCAGCTACGCCGGCAGCTTTGGCATTGGCCAGCGCGGCTTCAACGGCACGGAGGTTGATGTCCGAACCGACGATGCGGTGCTCGAAAGTGCGCTCGTTACTGTCGTCTTCAAAAATGGAACTGAGCAGTTCGGGGTTGAAATCTTTCCAATTTTCGAACCCGAATTTTTGACGGAACACACCGGGATAGATATTGCGTGCCATAAGCGCCGCTTCCACGAGAATGGTGCCCGAGCCGCAGAAGGGGTCGATGAGATCGCAATCGAATTTCCAACCGCTCATTTTGATGAGGGCGGCGGCGAGGACCTCGTTGATCGGAGCTTCGACGGTTGCCGTGCGGTAGCCGCGCAAGTGGAGGCTCTCCCCACTCGAATCGAGCGACAGCGTGCAATTGTCTTCCGCTATATGAATATTGAGTCGCAGATCGGGATTCGCCACACTGATATTGGGGCGCTTTCCTTCGCGCTCCATAAAATAGTCGACAATGGCGTCTTTCACCTTGTAAGCCACGAATTTCGAGTTGCGAAATTCGGTGCTGTAGACGGTGGTATCCACCACAAAGGACGTGTCAAGATCTAAAATATCCTTCCACTCGATTTCTTTCACCGCTTTGTAAACCTCGTCGGCGTTTCGGGCACGAAAATGCGAAATGGGTTTGAGAATACGTACGGCGGTGCGGAGACAAAAATTGGCGCGGTACATCATTTCTTGGTTTCCGCTGAAGGAGACCATGCGGCGGCCGATTTGCACGTCGTTGGCACCAAGCTCGATGAGCTCTTGCGCCAACACCTCTTCCAGTCCCTGGAAGGTTTTGGCAATGAGTTCGAAAGATTCTTGCATTAAAGTAGTCGAGATGGAAAGTAAATTGGGGCAAAGTTACAATTCGTCGGTCGAATGTCCAAACGTTGTCTTTGTTTTTTGGGAGCGCAAAAGGGCTCCGTTTTTATTTTGCGAGTTCGAGCCGTCCGTCCTTGAGCAGGAGTCGGTAGACATGTCCTTTGTGAGTGGGGAAATCGAGGGTCTGTTGCCCGTGGCGCACGGTGCAATCTTCACCGGCCAGCGAGGTGATGCGCGCTTCGTGCAGTTGTCCGTTGCGCCAGTCGAGATCCACGACGAAAGCACCGCGGGCACGCAGCCCTTTCACACAGCCGTTGCGCCACGCATCGGGCAGTGAGGGCAGGAGGTGCAAACCGCCGACGTGACTTTGGAGCAGCATTTCGGCCACGCCGGCCGTTCCACCGAAATTACCGTCGATTTGGAACGGCGGATGCATATCCCAGAGGTTGTCGGCCGTTCCGTTTTTCAGCAAATTAGCAAAGAGCTTGTAGCTCCGGTTGCCGTCGTGCAAACGTGCCCATTGGTTGAGTTTCCATCCCATCGACCAACCGGTGGCTCCGTCGCCGCGGTGGTCGAGTACCACGCGCGCCGCTTCTGCCAGCGCAGGGGTGGTGATGGGCGAGATCGTCGTTCCCGGGTGCAAGCCGAAGAGGTGGTTCACATGCCGGTGATGGTCGTTCGGATCGTCGATGTCTTTACTCCATTCCTGCAACTGCCCGTAGCGCCCCACCTTGTAAGGCGCCAGATGCGCAAGCGTGTTGTTCCAGGTGGCCACGTCGCTGTTGTCCACGCCGAGAATCATCGCTGCGCGCACCGCCTCTTGCAGGTTTTCGCGAATCACCGCGTGGGTGAAGGTCGTCCCCTCGTCCACCGGTCCGTGTTCGGGCGAAGTCGAAGGTGCCGCCGTGAGCGTGCCGTCCGATTTTTGCCACAGGTAGTCTTCCGAGAATTGCGCACACTCCTTCAGCACCGGATAAGCCACCTTGGCAAGAAACTGTTTGTCGCGTGTGAACTCATAGTATTCCCACAGGTGCGTCGCCAACCAGTGGGCGGCCACGGGATTGTAGTTCCACGACATGTCTTGACTCACGAAAGGTGCGGTGAATCCGAAGGGGTTGCCGCTGATGCCCGCCATCCAACCGCGGGCGTTGAAATATTTGCGTGCCGTCACCGCCCCGGGTTTACGCATCGAGAGGATGAATTCCGTGAGTGGTTCGGCGCATTCGGCCAGGCCCGTTGTGAGCGCCGGCCAATAGTTCATTTGCAGGTTGATGTTGTTGTGGTAGTCCACGCGCCACGGCCCGTCGAGGTTGTTGTGCCACACCCCTTGCAAGTTCGCCGGGAGATTGCCCGGTCGCGAAGAAGCGATGAGCAGATAGCGTCCGAACTGGAAATAGAGTGCCTCGAGATCATGATCCGGCGCACCGTTGCGATAAGCCGCCAGTCGGCGATCCGTCGGCAGGTTGCGTAGCGAATCGGGCGTGTCGCCCAGTTGTAGTTGTACGCGATCATAGAGCGCGGCGTAGTCCTTGTAGTGCCGGCCGAAAAGCGACGAATAGCTTCGTCGCGCCGCCGCTTTCATCCACTGCGCCGTGGTGCGTTCGGGGTCCACCCCCACATAAGCCTTCGGATCGTCGAAGTTCGGGTCGAGATTCAGGCGGTAGTCCGTGTCGGCGGTGAGGAGGAAGGTTACCTCGTCAGCGCCTTTCACCGTGAAACGCCCGTCGGCATTCTCCACCGTGCCGCCTTTCGCCACCGCGCGCAGGCGTACCACAAAGCGCATGCCGTTGTTGTCCAACTGTGCGCGATAGACCAACCCATCTTTGCCTTCCGGCACTATCTTGCCCTCGGCACAAGGGTTCGGCGCGTAGGAAAGCGTGAGGTTTTGCTGTCCGCGGCGGTCGGCGGTGAAGCGCACCACCAGCACATTGTCGGGGTAGGAGATGAACGCACGGCGTGTGTAGCGCGTGCCGTCGGCCGCAGTGAAATTCACCGTGGCCAGCGCTGAATCGACCGAGAGCGTGCGCTCGTAGTCGCGGATCTTCGCTTCGTCGAGTCCCGTCGCGATGTGGAGTTCGCCCATCGTGGTGAACGAGCCGAAGCGAAAGTCCTTTTCGCCCCGGGTTTCGTAGGCCGCTTTTCCGTTGAAATTTTCGCGTGTGAGCCGGGCGGCCTCTTCGGTGTTGCCCTCGGCGAAGGCACGGCGGATGGCTTCGAGCACCGGTGCACTCGCCTTGTTCACATCCCAGTAGTAAGCCGGACCGCTCTTCACGCCCGGACCGCCGCGCCAGAGGCTCTTTTCGTTGAGAGTGAGGCGTTCGGTGGCCACCGAACCCATGAGGTTCGCGCCCAAACTCCCATTACCCAAGGGCAGCGAGCGGCGTTCCCACTCGGCATCGGGGTTCACGGCCGCATCGCCCGCACTGATGGGCTTGTGCAGGCTGTCAAAACGTTCGGGGTGTCCGCCCCACCAACTTTCGGCCCCTTTGAAGGACGTCGGTCGGTCGAGTCGAATGACATGGCCGGCCGAGGACTGTGCCGCGGCCGTCGCGCTGCCTGCGAGCAGTGCGCTCAGCAGAACAAGGTGGTGGAGGTGCATAAAGGTGACAATTGACGTGTGGAGGGATTAGGCCGGGTTTTGCCGTTCGAAAGCCGCGCGGATGGCATCGGCCGCCGCCTGCATTTCTTCGGCAGGCAGTTGGAGCTTCGGTTTGCGGAAGTCCATGTCGCCCTCGTTGTTGAGGGGGATGAGGTGAATGTGAGCGTGCGGCACTTCGAGTCCGAGCACGGCCATGCCGACTTTGCGACAAGGGAAGGCTTCGCCGATGGCCAGCGCCACACGTTTGGCAAAACGGTGGTAGGCGGCGAGCGTTTCGTCGTCGAGATCGAAAATGTAGTCCACTTCCCGACGGGGAATCACGAGGGTGTGCCCCTTCGCCACAGGGTTGATGTCGAGAAAGGCGTAGAAGTCTTCGTTTTCCGCACATTTGTAGGAGGGAATTTCTCCGGCGGCAATTTTGCTGAAAATGGTCATGGTGTGAGCGTCTTTGCGTGAAAGGGGGCGCGCCGAAGCAGGGCGCACCTCGATTTCGCAAATGTAGTAAAAAAACGGCGAAATGCGGGCGGCGACACTTCTTTTTTTGTGCCGAGGTTTTCCTTTCCCGTTCGAAGGAAATCGTGCCACACCGTCCCCGCCCGACAGTTCGGAACGGAAAGCACGACGCGCCCCACGCACCCGAAGAAGCGGGGAACAACTGCTCGAAACACGGGGGGCGTTGACGGAAAACGCCCGCTTTTACGGGTGAACCCTCCTCGCGCACACACGTACGCGCGCGCATCAGTCACTTTTTGTTTTTAGCCTTCACCCTTCACCGCGGCGTGCAACGAGTTGATTTTAATGGCAAATGGGGTGAAGGATCCGCCCTTTTTCCGGCTTCACCGCGGGTGAAGGCAATGGTGTCCGCAGGTGAAGGCGTTTTTACCAAAGCCTTCACACTTATCGCGCTGTGGCATAGTGTGTTGTGAGGGTCGTGTGAAGAGGTGAAGGCAAAAAACGAAAACTGCCTGACGCGCGCACGCGCGCGAGGGAATAAAGGAGCGAAAGCGATCGTGGGCCGGTGCGCCGCTCAATCGGTTTTGTGAGGATGGAGAGCCGGATTGGCCGACCGACGCTGCGCTTTGCGTGTGGATCTTAGAAGAGATTTGTCGTTTGTCTTGTGTGGCGTGGCGTTTTGGGGCAAATGTTCGTTCTGTCTATCTTGTTCGGGGCAAATTGCCCACAAAAGCAAATAAATGCCCCGCACGATGCTTTTTTTCTCCCATTCGTTTGGTCGCTCAGTGCGTTTGCTCTACATTTGCCCTACAAACCTGCCGCCCTGAGCGGCACAGTAATCACCGATTATGAAACGAATCTACTCTCTTCTCTGGGCACTGCCCGTCTTGCTCGTGGCGGCGCTGTCTCTCGCTTCGTGTGTGTACGATCCGTACTACGACGGCGACGGCTACGACCCCTATAATCCGTATTATCCCTACAATCCCGGTACCGGCGACCGAGGTCGCGCACAAACCATTAGCGGCGAGTGGCAAGGCGATTTCGGCATGTTCTATCAAGTGGTGAATCCCATCACGGGACAAAAGGTGCAATTCGATTCGCGCAACTCGTATGTGCTTTTCCAGCCGAACTATTACGGAGCGCGCTCGGGTTGGGGCAAGCAAATCGACTTCTACAACTATGGTCCGCTCTCGCGCCGCTACCACCGCTTCTACTGGGAAATCCGCAACGGCGAAATCTATCTCACGTATCCCTCCGACCACGGTTTGGATGTGCGGATCTACGATTACAATCTGAGCAACAGCCGTTTCACCGGTCGTGCGGGCGATTCGGGCTTCCGCTTCAATCTGGGCAGCCTGAGCTTCAGCGACTGGAGCACGTACACGGGCGACTACTACGATTGGGACAATGCGGGCTGGAGCTGGAACGCCTATCGAGGCACGGCCGACAGCGCGCCGACGAAGTCCGCGCAGCAGACGGTTCCCCTTGTGGTGACTTCGGGCCGCAGAGCGCAACCCTGAGTCTCCGCCGCAGGCCCTCTCTTATGACACACCATACACTCTCGTCGGGTTCGAGCTCGGCGGGAGTGTTGTGCTTTGTTGGGGTATCCGGGCGGCTTTGCCGGGCTTGCTTGTCGGGCCACTTTTCGAGGAGTGGGGGAGTGCGACAAGATATTTTCCGCTAACTTTGCACTCCGGACGCCCCGAATGCCGTTCGCCCCGGTGTGGGTGGTGTCGGCGGGTGCCTCACGAATGACTGATCGCGAAAAGAAATCCCTTATGCCCATTTTTCATCTCACCTCCCTGTCCGATCCCGGTGTGGAGGTTTACAGTGCCTTGACCGAAGCGCAGTTGCGCAGCAAAGTCGACCCCTCCCGTGGCGTGTTCATCGCCGAAAGTCCGAAGGTGATCCATGTGGCACTCGATGCGGGCTACGAACCCCTCTCGCTGCTCTGCGAGGAGCGGCATCTGACCGGCGATGCGGCCGATGTGTTGAGTCGCTGCGGCGACATTCCCATCTATACTGGCGCACGCGAACTCTTGGCGCAGCTCACGGGCTACACCCTCACGCGCGGTGTGCTTTGTGCCATGCGCCGTCGGCCGGAAACCACGGTAGAAGAAGTGGTGCGCGATGCGGCGCGCGTGTGCGTGATCGACGGGGTGACCGACGCTACCAACATCGGCGCGATTTTCCGCTCGGCCGCCGCCTTGGGCATCGATGCCGTGGTGCTGTCGCGCACGGCCTGCGACCCGCTCAATCGCCGTGCGGTGCGCGTGTCGATGGGCAGCGTGTTTCTCGTGCCATGGGCTTGGTCTGCCGAGCCGGTGGCGGAGTTGCAGGCGTTGGGCTTCCGCACGGCGGCCATGGCGCTGACCGATCGGTCGATTTCGCTCGACGACCCGGTTTTGAAAGCCGAACCGCGTTTGGCATTCGTGATGGGCACGGAGGGCGACGGACTGGCCGACACGGTGATAGCAAGCACCGACTACACGGTGCGCATCCCCATGTATCACAACGTGGACTCGCTCAATGTGGCTGCAGCTTCGGCGGTGGCTTTTTGGGAGTTGAGGAAGAAGTGAGCGGTGAGAGCCTTCATGCCGGCAATTGGTTATGCTCTACTGCCTGCGCAAGCTTTTGTTACGCTTGTTGCCACCACTCGATAGCCGCGATGGATTGACGACACCGAACCATTAGGATTCAGAAAAACCCAAGCCCTGCCACCGTCCGTAAGGACGATGCGCAGGGCTTGGGTTCGTTATGGAGGATGGGCGGCAGGTAGGGGCTTACATCGTAGTAGTGATGGTGATTTTTCCACCTTCTTGATCAGTGTCCCCCGTCATTTTTATTTTTGTGGCGCCCGGGATGGGTACGCCGGTGGAGCGATAGAATTGCTTCTTTCCTTCCACCTGAAGAATCCACTTCTTGTTTTCTTTAGTGGCGGATCGTATCGTGCCGGTGAAACTCACCGTCATGGAAGTGTCGTCCAGCTGTTCGAGTTTAAATTTGATATTAACTCTGGCTCGGTTTGTTTGCATTTCGTTCTCCCAGGTGTCTCCTGCTGTGATGGCGTGTTCGGGGAAGAACTTCATGCGGTAGACCATCCCTATGCCGAGATTGTCTTGCGTCAATATTTTTGCTTCTTCTGCGCTAATGCCTTCGTAGTGCGGCTCTGCCACGAAGTTGCCTTGCTCATCGACCTTGGTGAAGATGTGCATGCCGATGATTTTCGCCTTGGTCGATTGGTCTTTTTCTTGGATGACAGCGTTCGCTTTGGGATCGCTTACAGTCGTCGACAAGTCTTCAATCTGCGACATGAGGGTAAAGATGCCGTTCTCCTTTGAAATGGGGGTCTCCTTTGTTTTCACCTTGTTGGTGAAAGTGATGGGTTGCCAAAAGAAGCTCGTTTCAGTAACTGAAGTTGTCGTGTATTCCATCGATTGACCAATTTTCGGTGCAAATCGATAGGTTACTTTTTCGCCGTTTCCTTTGTGGGAGCAGGCAACAAAACCCGGGGTGCAGATGCAGAGTAGCAGGACAAACAGGTATCTCTTCATTTCTTTATGCAGCGCAGGCGGTCGGTTACATTGTAACGGTCGATTTCACTTGTTGACCGGCGGATGTGGCCTTCGTTTCAGCCTTGAAGGTACCGGGAATGTTCATTCCAGTTTTGCGGTTGTATTGGCAGCTACCTTCTACGGTGATGTGTATTGTGCCCTGCGGATTGTTTTTGAGGGTCATTTTTCCCTTGAAGCTCACGGTGAGCGCGTCATTGGTAACTTCCTCGAGTGTGTACGTCGCATCGCAATCTGCTTTGTCGCCGTGTGTCTTGCCTGTCCACGAATCGCCTTGTCCGATGGGGTATTCGGGGAAGTATTTCAAGTTGTTGCTGAGGTCTGAGGAACCGCCCATTTGACTTTGGAACATCGCTGCGTATTCTTCGGGCAGTCCTTCGTAAGTGGTTTTTCCGACGGTGTTGCCTCGCTCATTGACTTGTGTGATGATGTGCAGCGTAGAAAATAACTGTTTGAATTGCTGCATGGATTGTTCCATTGAGCGATCGGCCTCCTCGTTGCCGGTAGATACCGACATATCAAGAATTTGTGTGGAGATGGTGGTGACGCCGTTTTCGCGTGCAGTGGGCGTCATCTGCATTTTCATTCCCATTTGCATAGAAACATCTTTCCCCCCGACGTTCATTTCGGTTGTGGATTTGAAATTGTAAACGACGGGTTTGTTTAGTTCGGGAGCGAAGCGGTAAGTGATCTTTTCGCCATTTTTCTTTCCGCAGGCTATGGCAGCCAGGAGGCAGAAGGAGAACAGAAGGAAGTGGAGTAACCTTTTCATGGTAGCGTTTTTTGAATTGAGTGAAACTTAATCTTGAGGTTGTGTGGGATAATGTCATCCCATGTGCGCAAATATATGGCTTTATTCTTAATGAACCAATGTTTTGTGGTAGGAATTTTTAATTTGCGTGGAAGGCGTTCTCATTTCTCCTTTCATAATGGTGAGGAGATGGTGCTTTGGAGAACGGTCGTGCAGCAATGGATAGAGATGAAGGGACGGACAAAAAAATCCCGCAGGCGATGTGGAATTGCCTGCGGGATTTTTCGGTGGTTTGATGCGTGCCTCGTTTCCGTTCGATGGAATAGGGGAATGGCGAAGCAGTGAGATCAGACGGTGATGTTGAGAATCTCGAGCTGGATGACGCCGCGGGGTGTTTGTGCGTCGACGATGTCACCCACCTTGTGGCCGAGGAGGGCTTGGGCAATGGGAGTGGTGCTCGAAATTTTGCCGGCGCGGAGATCGGCTTCGCTTTCCGAGACGATGGTGTATTTCATCTTGGCGCCGACCTTCACGTTTTTCATCTCAACGGTGGAGAGGATCTGGACGATGTCGGTGCGGAGCTTGGAGGTGTCGATGATCTTGGCTGCCGCAATGGTAGCTTTGAGTTCGTTGATCTTGGTTTCGAGGTGAGCCTGCGCTTCTTTTGCCGCGTCGTATTCGGCGTTTTCGGAGAGGTCGCCTTTGTCGCGGGCTTCAGCGATGGCTGCCGATGCAGCCGGGCGGTCGATTTGCTCCATACGGCGGAGCTGGGCGACGAGGCTGTCGTAGCCCTCTTGGGTCATGTATGCCATGTTGGTATATTCGGGTTAGCGTGCTTGAAAAATGTGAGGTGGGTGCCGCGATTAGTTGGGGGCGGCATCTTGTTGCGGGGCGTTGTCGGCGTTGCCATTTTCGGCATTGCCGTTGTTGCGCCCATTTTTGCGTCGGCGGGCTCCACCGCGGCGTCGGCGGTTGTTGCGTCGTGCCGTGGGTTGCGCGTCCGACGATTCTTCTTCCGACGTGTCGGTGCGTTCCGCCTCGTCGGCGAGATTGTTTTGCGCTCGTTCCACGTCGCGGCGGTGGGCTTCTTCGCGCAAACGGCGTTCGGCCTTTTCGGCGCGGCGACTTTGTTCGGCCGGCGGCGGTGTGGTGTTGGTGTAGCCGGCGGCGTTTTGAGCCTTGTTCTGACGGCGCGCACGTTTTTTCTGTTGTTCAGTGCGCGGTGCGGGCACTTCCTCGGGCACCTCGTCTGCGGAAGCGGCGGGTGTTTCGCTTTCTTCGGCCGAACGATTGGGGGCGGATGCCACACTCGGGTCAGCTTCCTGCGCAGCGGGCTGTTCCACCGGTGAAACCGAGTTGGCGTCGGGCGAAGCATCATGTTTCTCTTGTGAGGAGGGCGTATCGCGTTCGTCGGTGGACTCGGCGACGGATGTGGTCGGCTCGTCAGAGGTGACGGATTCCTTCGGTTGTTCCGGCTTCAGCTCGTCGGCGATGGCAGCGGGCAATTGCATGGGAGCAAACACTGCCGTGGGTTCTTCAGGCTGAACTGTCGGCGTTGTTTCCTGACCTTGGGCCTCAATGCGATCCGACTGCGGCAGAATGTTGGGCGTGTCGGGTAGGGTCTGTGCAGGTTCCGGTTGAGGCAGCGGTTCGTCGTGGCGAGACATAGGCGTTTCGCTTTGTGCCACCTTTTCACTTTGTGCCACCTTTTCACTTTGTGCCGCCGTTTCGCTTTGCGGAGCCGTCGTGGGCGCCGCCACTTCGTTCGCTAAGGTCTCGTTGGCTTGAACTGCTGATTCGCTGCGCGGTGCATCGGCATTTTGTACGTCCGTCGGTTCGGCATCAGCACGTTGCTCTTTGCGTTGAGAGCGATCGCTGGGCTGTTCCTTTTGGGGCGCAGCCGTTGCACTTTCACCGGGCGTACTTACCTCGGGAGTTGCGGTGTTGTTTTCAGCAGCCGGAGTCTCCTTCGGTTCCTGCGCGGGGGCATTCTTTTTCGATCTGGGGCGTTCGTCTGTCTTCGCCTTGGGCGCATCGGCAGCGGCCTCATTTTTGCTTTCGCCGTTGGCCGTTTCGCGCTCCGCAGCACGACGTCGTTGCTCACGTTCCTTGCGTGCTTCGGCGCCTTTGTTTTTGCGGTCTTTGCGCTCGGTGTTGCCTTTTGCTCCGTCTTCGTCTTGCTTTTCACCGCGCGCTTTCGTGTTTTTGCGCTCGGTGTTTTTGTCTTCTCGATTTTCTTTTTGACGGTCGGCTCGTTTGTCGTTGCGCTGCTCTCCGCCTTTCTCTTTGCGGCTGCGTTCGTTGCGCGCATTGTCTTTGCGGACGGGGGTACCTTCGCTTTGTTCCTTGGCGATTTCCGCTTCGATCTCGTCTATCTTGGGGACGGTGAAGAACTCTTCGGCGCCCATGGCCGTGCGCTTTTCTTTGGCGCGGAAGACACTGTCGAGGAACTGCGGTTCGCGGCGCAGTTTGGTGAGTGCGTCCTTGGCTGCGGTTTGGTGACTCTCTTTTTTCGAGTAGCCCTTACCTTCTCCGGCGTAGAGTCCTTCGATGACGATGGTGGTGAGGAATGAGGGTCCGTTGGCTTTGTCGGTGTCGGTGGCGCTGTCCTTGAATTCGAGTCGGATGCGGTTTTTTTGGCTCCACTCCAAAAGCTTGCTTTTGAAGTTCACTTCTTTGCTTGCTACGGATTCGAGGTCGAGGACCGCGCCGATGATGCGTTGCTCGACGAAGCGGAAGGCGTAGCGGAATCCTCGGTCGAGATAGATGGCGCCCATGAGGGCTTCGAAGGAGTTTCCGCCGAGGTAGGAGTTGTGGGTTCGGCTGTGGGTCTGGCTCTGGATGAGGCGATCGATGTGGAGCTCTTTGGCCAGTTTGCCGAGTGATTCGCGCGATACGATTTTCGAACGCGTATTGGTGAGGAAGCCTTCGCGCTTGTTGGGGAAATGGCGATAGACGATGTGGCTGACGACGGTTTCGAGGACGGCGTCTCCGAGAAACTCGAGTCGCTCATTGTTGAGCGGCTTGTTGCCGAGTTTTTTCGATCGATACTCTTGCGACTTGTGGGCGAATGCCGTGCGATAGAGATCAATGTTGTGTGGGCAGAAGCCCATGATGTCGTAGAGGGCTGAGCGAAACTCCCGATCTTTGCAGAAAAAGAGTTTGGCTCGGTCGAATAGATTTTTCATAATGGGGTGGGGAGGACGAGAGAACGCAGCGCATGGGGGACGAGAGCGAAAAAATAGTTTTGTACGCTTGGTCATTACGTGTGTAACAACCAAGCGTACAATCCGTATTTTACAATCCCACAGCGGGGAAGGCGTTCTGTTCAGTCTTCTCAGGCTTGATACTTCTTGACGATGCAGCAGGCATTGTGTCCGCCGAATCCGAAGGTGTTGGAAAGCGCCGCACGCACGGTGCGCTGCTGAGCCTTGTTGAAGGTGAAGTTCATGTTGTAGTCGATGTTTTCGTCGCGGTCTTCCTCATCGTGATTGATGGTGGGCGGTACGATGTCGTTTTGTACGGCCAGGCAGCAAACGATGGCTTCTACAGCACCGGCGGCACCGAGCAAGTGACCGGTCATCGACTTGGTGGAGGAGATGTTGAGTTGATAAGCGTGGTCGCCGAAAACCTGCGTGATGGCTTTGGCTTCGGAGACGTCGCCGACGGGCGTGGACGTGCCGTGCACATTGATGTAGTCAATGTCTTCGGGTTGCAGTCCGGCATCTTCGAGGGCGCGCTGCATCACGAGCTTGGCACCGAGTCCTTCGGGGTGGGAAGCCGTGAGATGGTGGGCATCTGCGCTCATACCTGCGCCGGCAATTTCGCAATAGATCTTTGCGCCGCGTGCCTTGGCGTGTTCAAGTTCTTCGAGCACGAGAATACCTGCGCCTTCGCCCATGACGAAACCATCGCGGCTCTTGCTGAAGGGGCGGCTGGCGCGTTGGGGATCGTCGTTGCGGGTGGAGAGAGCGTGCATGGCGTTGAAACCGCCGAGTCCTCCGGGGGTGATGGCTGCTTCTGCACCGCCGGTGATGATGGCGCTGGCTTTGCCGAGACGAATGAGGTTGAAGGCATCGGCAATGGCGTTGGTCGACGAGGCACAAGCCGAAGTTGTAGTGTAGTTAGGACCGTGGAATCCGTACATGATGGAGATCTGTCCGGATGCGATGTCGGCGATCATCTTGGGGATGAAGAAGGGGCTGAAGCGAGGTCCCTTCTCTTCGTGAGTGAGGGCGTATTCGCTGATTTGCTCTTCGAAAGTGTGGATACCGCCGATGCCCACTCCGAGCACTACACCGATGTTGTCCTTGTCGATCGTTTCGAGGTCCATACCGCTGTCTTGTACAGCTTGCATTGCCGCCACGACTGCATATTGTTCATAGAGATCCATTTTGCGAATCTCTTTGCGGTCAATGAAATCTGCTGCCTTGAAGTCTTTGACTTCGCAGGCAAACTGCGTTTTGAACCGTGAAGCGTCGAAGCCTTGAATGGGTGCTGCGCCGCTAACGCCGTTGAGAAGGCTGTTCCACGTGGCTTCGAGGGTGTTGCCGACGGGGGTGATGGCACCGAGACCGGTGACGACTACTCTTTTGAGTTCCATAGGGGTGTGGGGATTAGTGGGAGATGAGAGGATGCTACGCTGAAATGTGCTAATGCGCCGGTGCCGCCGAATGGGTACCGTAGCGCATTAGCACATTTGCGAAGAGATGAGCGTTAGCTCACCTCGTTGAGCGCGGGCAAGATCACTTGGCGTGTTCTTCGATGTACGCGATAGCGTCACCTACGGTGGAGAGCTTTTCAGATTCCTCTTCGGGGATGGTGATGTTGAATTCCTTTTCGAGGTCCATCATGAGTTCTACCGTTTCGAGAGAGTCTGCGCCGAGGTCGTTGGTGAAGCTTGCGTCTTCACGTACGTCAGCTGCATCAACGCTGAGCTTTTCTACGATGATTGCCTTTACTTTTTCTGCAATTTCAGACATTGTTGTTCTTATTTTGATGATTAGAAATTAGTCATTTCTGAGGTTACAGCTGCAAAAGTAGTGGTATTTCTTCAAACCGGCAAAGGTTTCCCCCATAAAAAGCGCGTTTTTTGCTCATTTGCGCGCGTTTTGTGCAGCTGAGTAGGGGGAATTTGGAGCTTCTGACCTTGATTTTTCGTGAAAAATGAGTTGGCGCTCGGTCGAAGGCAAGCGAGAAATAGTATGATCAGGGAGCAGCCACGAAGGCACATCCTGTCAACTCGCATCCTGCGAGGCCATTTGCACTCATTTTCCCGTGATGATTTTGCGAATGTCGTTGAGTTTATTGAGCGCCTCGACCGGAGTGAGGTGGTTGACGTCGAGATGCAGAATTTCGTCGCGCACGGCTTCGAGCACCGGATCGTCGAGTTGAAAAAACGACAGCTGGGTTCCGCTGGGAGCACCGTTCGTTTGTCTGTTTTCTGTCGTGGGAGGCTGCACTTGTCGGTTGTCTGCGTTGTTGTGTTCTAATTGGTGCAGAATCACCTCAGCCCGTTGCACGATCGCATTCGGCATCCCTGCCAGACGCGCCACATGGATACCGAAAGAGTGTTCCGAACCGCCGCGCGCCAATTTGCGGAGAAAGACGATGCGATGATCCACTTCGCGCACGGAAACATTATAGTTTTTGATGCGCGGGAAAAGCGCTTCCATGTCGTTGAGCTCGTGATAGTGAGTGGCAAAGAGCGTACGCGCATGCATTTTGGGACGTTCGTGCAAGTGTTCCACGATGCTCCACGCGATGGAAATGCCGTCGTAAGTCGAAGTGCCGCGTCCCAACTCGTCGAAAAGCACCAAGCTACGTTGCGTGATGTTGTTCATGATGTTCGCCGCCTCACTCATTTCGACCATAAAGGTACTCTCGCCCACCGAAATATTGTCCGATGCGCCCACGCGTGTGAAGATCTTGTCGACGATGCCCACTCGGGCCGAGTCGGCCGGAACGAACGAACCGATTTGCGCCATCAAGGTAATAAGCGCCGTTTGTCTAAGCAGTGCACTCTTACCCGCCATGTTCGGTCCTGTGATCATCATAATCTGCTGTTCCGCCGTGTCCAGTCGCACATCATTGGGCACATATTCCTCACCCGGCGGCATGAGCGTCTCGATCACCGGGTGTCGTCCGGCTTTGATGTCCAACACCTCGCTTTCGTCCACCACCGGGCGAACATAGTGTTGTGCCATCGCCAGCACCGCCAACGAGTGGTACACGTCCAACTCCGCGAGCGCATGCGCATTGCGTTGCAGCGCCGCGATATGTTCGGCCGCCGCCGCCACCAGTTCGCCGTAAAGTCGGGTTTCGAGCACCAGAATTTTGTCTTCTGCCCCGAGGATTTTCTCCTCATATTCCTTCAACTCCTGCGTGATATAGCGTTCCGCATTGACGAGCGTCTGTTTGCGTATCCATTCCGGCGGTACAAACTCCTTATAAGTATTGCGCACCTCCATGTAGTAGCCGAACACGTTGTTGAAGCCGATTTTCAGACTCTGAATGCCGGTACGTGCAACTTCTCGTTCTTGTATTTGGAGCAAATAGTCCTTTCCCGAGGTCTGAATGTTGCGCAGTTCGTCGAGTTGTGCATTCACTCCGTTGGCGATAACCTGTCCCTTGTTCACCGTGAGCGGCGGGTCGGTGCGCAATTCGCGTTCGATGCGCTGCCGCAACGGTGTGCAGGCGTCCAGTTGTTCGCCGATGTGGCGAATGCTCTCTTGCGCAGCCTGCTTGCACGCGTTTTTGAGCACCACCACCGTTTCCAAAGCACAGCGCAGTTGCTGCATCTCTCGCGGGTTGATGCGTCCCGTTGCCACTTTCGAGACGATGCGTTCCAAGTCGCCCACCTTCCCCAGTTCCATTTCGCAGAGTTCTCGAAATTCCGGTTCGCGGAAGAAATGCTCCACACTGTCCAGTCGCTGTTCAATCTCCTTCACCGAGCGAAGCGGGAAAAGCACCTGCCGTCTCATCAGTCGCGCCCCCATCGGTGAGAGCGTTCGGTCGAGCACCGCGAGCAGCGATGTCCCGTCACCGTGGTTAGTCGAAATGAGTTCGAGATTGCGAATCGTGAATTTGTCAAGCCGCACGAAACGCTGCTCTTCGATGCGGGTGATGCGGGTGATGTGTTCGATGTGGTGGTGTTGCGTCTGGTCGAGATACGTCAGGATCGCTCCCGCCGCCGTGATCGCCGTGTGCAGGTGGTCCACGCCGAAGCCTTTGAGATTCTTCACCTCAAAATGTTTCAACACCTTGGTGCGTGCCGAGCCTTCTGAAAAAGCCCAGTCGTCGAGTTCGAAAATGAAATAGCGTCCCGAAAACAACTGTTCGAATTTCCCTTTCTCCCCGCGTTGAATGAGCACCTCTTTCGGGGCAAAGCCCGTCAGCAATTTGTCGATGTACTCCGTGTCGCCTTCGGCCACCAGGTATTCGCCTGTCGAAATGTCGAGCAGCGACAGTCCCACATCGGCCGCGCCGAAATGCACGGCAGCCAGAAAGTTGTTTTCCCGGCTCGAGAGCACATTGTCCCCCAGCGCCACCCCCGGCGTCACCAACTCGGTGATGCCTCGTTTCACCAATTTCTTGGTCAACTTCGGATCTTCGAGCTGGTCACAGATGGCCACTCGATATCCTGCCCGGATCAGCCGCGGCAGGTAGTTGTCGAGCGCATGGTGGGGAAAACCTGCCATTTCCGTCGAGGCGTTCGCCCCCTTTTGGTTGCGTTTCGTCAGGGTGATCCCCAGCACCTGCGAGGCCGTGACGGCATCTCCGCAATACGTTTCGTAGAAGTCGCCGCAGCGAAACAGCAGAATCGCATCGGGGTTGGCCGCTTTCATGTCATGAAACTGCCGCATCATCGGAGTGAGTTCGTCTTTGGCCATAGGAGGGAAAAATAAGGGGGTGAAACAATTGTGCGCATCGGTCGGCGCCATGTGCAAAGTTACGCATTCTTGCCGAAACGCAAAACCGCCCCGTCCTGCGAGAGGACGAGGCGGAAAATCAATAGGAGAGAAGTAAGTCAGCTGTGCGCTTATTTCACAACCACCTTCTTACCGTTCACGATGTAGAGACCGGCGGGGAGGTGTTTCGTGTCTTTCACGCGTACGCCCGAGAGGGTGTAAACAGCGTTGACTTGCTTGCCGTTGGCAACTACGCGACCTACGGTGGTGATGGTACCGTTCGTTTCGAGGTACTTGTCACCGGTTTCGGTAGTCACGGGCATCTTCGTGAAGTAACCCGAACCGGCAGCAACCGATTCACCCACTTCCGAGAGGAGCACCTTAGAGTGGTCAGCGTTGAAGACACCGCTGTCCTTGTTCACCTTGGTCGTTTCGAATACCGGAACGAGACCGTTGACAGGCGTTGCGGGCGTGCTCACGGGAGCGAGCGTAGCGAGCGTCTGAGCCTTAGAGATGAGGTTGATCACCGTTTCTTGGTCACCGTCTTCGGGAATGAGCACGTAAGCCTGACCGGCTTCGAGGGTACCCGTGTGCTTCTTGAGTTGGATGCGGTTGTTGGCATCCTGACCGATTACAGTGTAGAAGTCGTTTGCACCGGGATCAGCTGCGATGGGCAGCGTGATGATCTGGGGCACACCCTTCATGGTGGGCAGCGTGAAGCCGTCAGCGAGGGCCTCTTCGAGATCGTGAGCAGCTTCCTTGAAGGTGAAGGCCGAGTTGTCCTTACCGTTTGCTTCGTTCCAGAGCACGAGGTTCTTCGAACCGGGTTCAGCGTTCAGGTAGACGTACGACTTATCCTGTACGTCGGCCGTGTCAGCCACGAGGTTGAAGCAGCCGGAAGTCTTCGCATAGCGGAGATCGAGCGTGTAGGGGTTCTTGCGGAGGCTCATCACACGCGTACCCTTCTCTTCCTTCGGAGCGAGGTAGAGTCCGGTGTAAACGTTCTGATAAGTGTAACCGCCGGCCACCTTCGTCAGCTTCCAGTAAGCGCCGAGGCGAGAGCTGAAGTCAGCCACATCCTTGTAGGTGCTGCCGTCCTTCACGCGACCGTCGAGCTTGAGGTAGTTTTGCGTCGAAGCCGTGTTAGCTACTACGCTGTTTTCAGCTACGCTAGCTTCAGAAGACTTGCTGATGATGCGATAGATACCGTCGGCGGGCACGTTGAGCTTTTCAGCGAATGCCTTGTTGGCGGCGTCAACCTGAGCGAGGAGGTCGTTCACCTGAGCAACGGTGGGCTGCTTCACATCGGTGATGGCCTTGAGCTTGCCGGCAACCGCTTCGATGGCAGCCTGGTAAGTAGCCTTCGATCCGGCAGCGTAGTAACCCATGTCGGTGCCTTCTTCAGCAGCAGCTTCGAGAGCCTTGGCAGCTTCGAGTGCCTTCGTCACGCGAGAGGGATCAGGATAGTTCTTGAGGAACTTGTCGTAGGCAGCCTGGAGTGCTTCGATCGAAGCCTTCGTAGCCTGCTTGTTGTTCACTTCGTTCTTCAGCGTTGCGATAGCACCGGTGAGGGCGTCGCGGTCAGCCTGAGGAACAGCGTCGATGAGCGAGTTCTGGCCGTCGTAAGCGCCTTTGTAAACGCGGAATTCCGAACCGTAGAAGAACTTGTTGCCGTTGGCTTCGCCGTTACCTACTGTCTTGGTCACCTCCATGCGGAAGTACTTGTAGGCACCCTTGTCAGAGGGGATCACGAAGTGAGCCGTACCGGCGAAGTTTGTCTTCTTCACTTCCGTACCGTTGTTGTCCCACGTTACGGTGTAGGGATAGCTGAACGTAGAAACCGCAAGCGAATCCCAACCTTGGTTCTTCTTCCAAGCGTCGAAGTCAACGACGTTGTTGCCGTTTTCGTCGGTTACCACGTTGCCGTCTTTGTCGAGCTTGTCGGCCTTGTTGGCAGCGAGAGCAGCTTCGGTCTTGGCGCCCCAGATCGTGATCTTTTGGGGTGCACCGCCGTCGGCGTTACCGTGGTTACGCTTCACCCACTTGAGGAGGAGTTCGCTCTCGGGGTTGTCGAGCTGGAATTGGAGGTAGTGACCGCCCTTCCAAGCGTCGCCGTCACCGTGCCAGCTGGTGTGGAAGTAGGTTTCGGGGTTGCCGTCGAGGAGCACAGCGGGTTCGTGTTCAGCGCCCACGCCTTCTTCCTTGTCGGCCATGTCGCTCGAAAGCTTCGTGCCGTCAGTGATCAGACCGTCTTGCGTGAGTTTGCCGCTGGTAGCATCTGCGATGCGGTTGCCCGAAGCGTCAACACCCATGTAAGCGAAGCCGTTGTTGTAAGCAGTTTGTGCCTGCTGGAGGAGCTTCTGGGCCTTTTCGTTGTTGATGTCTTGTTCGGCACTCTTCAGGAGGTCTGCCACTTCCTGGTCGGTGATGGTGCGCGCCTTGAAGGTCGAACCGTCAGCCTGCCAGTCCCAAACCACGGTACCGTTGTGGTCACTGCCGGTGTGTACACCGCCGAATTCCCAACGGTCGCCGCCGTTATAGCCCCAGTAGTTACCCTTACCGCGCCAGAGGTCGGGCGAGTAGAAGCAGAAGTAGCCGGGGTAGTTGCGGCTGGTCACGATGTTGTAGGAAGCCTCGGCTCCATCCGTCATTTCGATACGAGCGCTGGGAACGATACTGCCGTTGGAGGCAATGTTCTGAGCCGTACCCACGTAACGATTGGTAGCCAAGTTTTGGAAGAAGAAGTAACCGGGTTTCGCATCGTTCTTCGTCACCTTCCAGATGTACTTCAAGCTCTTGTAGTCGAGCGGAGCATCCTTCTTGTAGGTGATGTCGCCACCCTTGTAAGTCCAATGCAGTTGCTTGTCCTTATCGTTCACTGCACCACCGTCGTAAAGTGCCCCGTCGTCATAGCCGGTACCCTGCGAGCGGTAGGAAGTGAGGATGTAGTAACCGGGCTCGAGCACCTTACCCGAGGTGGTGAAGGTGGTGTAAGCCTTGGGCAGATCTGCCACGAGCTGATCGATCTCGGCGTCGGTAGCCGTTGCGCCACCGTTGAGGATCTCTTGCGACTTGTTGTAGAGTGCCATGAAGGCGTCGTACTTCGCCTTGTCGTACTCACCGATGTTGTTACCGCGGGGGAACTTCTCGGAGAATTCATCCACGTTGAAGTTGGCACCGAGCGATTCGGCGATCACAGCCTGGAGGTCTTCCTTGGCAGTGAGCTCGTTGGCGGCGTACACCAACCACGCGTTGCGGTTGTAGTCCGTGCCCTTGCCGGCATCGCCGTTGAGCGCCGTCTTGGGGCAGCTGAGCAAGAAGTTGTACTCGCTGTACTTGTCGTCCTTCTTTTTCGCTTCGGGCGAAACGAGCACGACGGTGTTGTCACCATTCACAAAGGTGAAGGTGCTCAAGTCGAGATTCTCGTTGTTGGCACGAGCTTCTTCCACGTAAGCGCGAACGCCCTTGATGGTTTCGGTTGTGTCAACACCGTCAGCCTTGGCATGCGTCCACTCGTAGGAGTGTTCGGGATCCTTGACTTCAGTGACTTGCTTCACTTCGATCTTCCAAGCACGATCCGTAGCGGAGGTGTAGAAGTTTTGGTTCGAAGGATCTGCAAGATACTGGTTTTCGTTCACGCCTTTGCGCTTGAGGTAGAAGGTCTTACCGTCACCCGTTGCTTCAAAGACGAAAACGTTGTCGAGCGTCAAGCTGGTCGTTGTGGTGAACTTCTGTCCGGCGAGGAAGCAGTTGCCGTTCGCAGCTTCGGAGAACGCAGGCTGAAGCACATACGATTGTCCGGCTACGATGTTGGTCACTGCACCATCGTTGACGTTAGCACCCCAATGGCGAGCAGACGCACTTGTCGCTCCGGCCACCAGGAGGGCGGTCAAAGCAAACAAATTGCAAACCTTTTTCATTGAAGATTTAACATTAAAGTTAGACATAGAGATAATTCGATGGGACACGATGCGACTTCCATGTACCTCCCCCATCGAAAACAGAAGGGTCACGGAAGTTTAGTGCAGGGTGTTCGTGCGACAAAGATAGAGAAAAAAAACTACACATGGCAGATTCGCATCTAAAAAACGACGAGTTTCTGCCCTACAGCACTGCATTTTATACTTTGTGGCCCCTTGTGTTTTTTGAAAAATCTAAATGATTTCCGCTGGTCCCGTTGATGGATTAACCGAAAAGTGTTGAGTCTGTCCTTGCGTTTTTCCGGTTTCGTGTGGGAGAAGGGGATCCTTCGGCGCGCTGTTTGTGCCGTTCGTCGTGTCTGTTCGGTAAACGACGGAAAGGGGTGCCGATGCTCGGTGGGAGACAGCGCGTCGATGTAAACCGAGTGCCGCCGGAGCGGAGAAAAACGGACGATGTCGCTCAGCAACGCCGCATCGTCGGCTCCCCCCTTTCACTTTGTGGTCACGCTGCGCTGAGAGGTGTTTCTCACGTGCGCACTTGTCGCGCGCCCGCACGCGCACCCCACTCGAAGTTGCTTTTTTTGCCTTCACTCCTTCACCCATGTGGCGTAAACGTTTGTGCTTCATGTGATTAGGGGTGAAGGTCTTTGCGCAGCGCCTTCACCCCCTCGGCAGGTCGACCGCGTAAGTGGAAGTTCACGCGCCGTTATTCCATTTTTCCTCGCGGCGATGCCTTATTTCGCTCGCGTTTTCGAGGAAAAACAGGCTGTTTCCCAAAGTCGACCGCGGTGAAGGGTGAAGCACCAAAGCCTTCACACTTATCGAGGTGTGATTCAGCGTGTTATGCAATGGGGGTGAAGCGGTGAAGGCAAAAAACGAAAAAGCGTGGACGCGCGCGCGTCATGCGCGCGCGAGGATGCTCTGTCTTCACCCTCGTGATCTGTGTACTCCTTTCGGTGCGCCCGTGAGGGGGGCGCATCGGTCGAAGGGCAGTGGGCTTATCGGCGTTGGGCTTCGAGCGACAACGAATCGTGGTGCTCACGCAGTGCACGAAGTGCCGTCTCGATCATGGTGTCCCTGCCGCGCTGTCGGTCGTCGGCCGAAAGGTGGGCGCGCACATCCGGTGCGATGCCGAACTCCGTGTGCTCGCCGTGCACGTCGAGTGCGGGACTCGCCGAGAAACGAATGCTCCACCCGCCCGGCAGTTCCGAACTGAAGGGCATGCCCGATCCGCCGCCGGTGCGGTCGCCCACCAGCAGCACGCCGGGCAGGGTTTTCAGGTACATGGCAAAGGAATTGGCGGCGCTGAAGGTGCGGCGGTTGATGAGCACCGCCACAGGTTTCTGCCACCGCAACCCCTTGAGGGGGCTGAGGCGCACGGGTTTCGGTGTGGAGAACGCGTTGTGTGCGGGGCCTGTTTTGTGCATGATGTAGCCCACCGTGACCGTGCGATTGGTGAAGATCGAAGCCAGCGTCTCGGCCGAGGTGAGTTGGCCGCCGCCGTTGCTGCGCACATCGACGATGAGGGCGTCGCAGAGGGCAAAATACCGCATGACTTCGTGCAGATTGCCCGCGCCGATCGCCACGTTGAAGGAGCTGCAGCGGATGTAGCCCACATTGCCCGGCAGCACCTTGTATTGGAGTCCCGAAGCAGTGCGGTACTCGTCGGCCGTGCCGAGTACCACGCGTTGCAAGGAGTCGTCGAAGTCGGTGGGGTAGGCCTCGTACCAATTCGTGTAGCGGGCCGTGTTGAAAGGAGTCCAGAGGTTGACATGCCCGTCGCGCAGTTCGTCGCAGAGGTTGGCCAGCACTTGATAGAGCGCTTGCGACGACATGGAGTCGGACACCTGCGGGGCGTAGCGGCGGTGCACCTCGTTCCAGTCCAGTCCGTATTCCTTGTGCTTGTAGTCGAAGAAGCAGTAGTGCTCATCGATGATTTTCCACAGCGCTTCGAAGTCGCCGCGCGGTGTGGAGGGCAGGTCGTCGGCCTGCACGCAGGCGGTGAGCGCGGTGAGCAGCAGCGGAAGCGAGAGGAGGAGGCGGAAGAGATGTTTCATCGGGGAAGAAATTGGATCAGGCGCGAATAGCCGATCACGAAGGTGTGATTCCAGGCGTGGCGCTCCAGTCGGTTGACGCAACTCTGACGGATGTCGGCTTTGTAGCCCAGGGTGATGCACGCGCGGCGCAGGGGAATGCTCACGGTGGAGAGAAAGCGCAGCGAGGGGGCAGAAAAGGGCGTGGTGGGCACGACATTGCGGTCGGTGTGTCCGAGCGAGAAAATTTCGTAGTAGGACTGTCCGTAGTTGGGCGTGAACATGAGGCCCAAGAGGGGCACTTCGAGTTGCGAGCGCCACACCCAGCGGCGTCCCCACAGGGTGAAGGGGTGGACGAGCGCGCCGGAGAAGGCCACGTCGACTGCGGCGCGTGCCTGTGCCGGGTTGTTGCCGTTGCGCTGGTTGTAGGTGCCGCCCAGGTGCAGCGTGCCCATGGCACCCACGCTCCACTGCCAGGCAGCACGGGGCGCGGTGAGGCGTCGGCGCCAACCGGCGTCCATTTGCAGCTCGATGTCCAATGCGGTGCCGTTGCCCGCCGGATTGGTGGCCGAGGTGCCGTTGAGGTCGAAGAGCGTGACGAAGGCATTGCGCCCGCCGCGCCCGCTGTGGCGCTCGCCGATGCGGGTGAAAGAGAGGGTGGTACCACTGTAATTCAGCGGCGAGAGGTAACTGTCATAGAGGCTGTTGTGCCCCACGCCGAACAGGTAGGTGCGTTCCACGCGGCCGGTGAGTGTATCGGCATCGGCGGTGTGCTGTGGCGATTCAGCGCGGGCGAAAAGCGGAAGGATAACCCACCACGCGAGGAGGAGTGCTTTGCGTGTCATGCGTGAAATGTAAGGGAGATTCGTTGCCATAGGCGTCCATGGCCGTGAGGGCATAGTCGGCATCGAGCAGCGAAGGCAATGCCGGGCTGTAGGTGAAATCGGTGCCGCTCAGGCGAAGGGCCACGGCCACAGGGCCGGTGGGGGTGAGCCGGTAGAGGTTGTAGTGCACGGGGGTGGCATCGGCCACGGCGTTCCAGGTGAAGTGGAGCGCGTGGTCAGTGCGCCGACACTGCCACTGCGGTGCGGCGGGCGCAATGCTGTCGAGCCAGGTCATGGCCGGCGGGAGCTGAGGTTGCGCGTAGTGGTCGTGCACGAAGTCGAGTAGGCCTTTCACGTTGTTGAGCAGGAATTGACTGCGGAAATAGGCTTCGCCGGCAAACCCTTCGGCGTGAATGAAGCGGAGTTGTCGCACGATTTGCAACAGCGACCAGTTGCGTTCTTCGGGGGCGAGCTGGTAGGCGCCCAGACCCGGCGCCACAGGGCGGCCGTAGGTGTGTTCCTGCCAGTTGACGGCGAAGGGGTAGAAGTGTTGCCCGTCGAAATACATCATCGGAAAGAGCCCGTCCATCCAACCGCGGCGCAACCACAGTTGGGCATCCTGCGACACGGCGTCGCGGGCGTTCCATCCCTTGGACGATTGGGCGGGCAGGTCGGCGTATTTGCCGATGGGAGCACAGGTGATCTTTACCCACGGACGAATGGCGCGTACGGTTTCGCTGATGAGTTGCACGGTGCGGTTCACGTTCTCGCGGCGCCATTCGGCTTTGGGGCGGTGATGGCCGTAGCGGGCGTAGGTGCGGCGATCGTCGAAGGGAATGGAGGGCTCGGGGTAGCGAATGTAGTCGAGATGAATGCCGTCGACGTCATAGCGACTGACGATTTCGCGAACCAATTCGGCCAGATATTCGGCTGTGCCGGGAACGCCGGGATCGAGTTGCCATTTGTCGCCGGCGCGGGTGCAGAGTTGGGGCATCCGCGCGGGGAGAGATTGGCGTCCTAGGCGTTTGGCTTCGGCCAGCGTGTTGCCCGGAAAGGTGACGAGATAGGCATGCAACTCCATGCCGCGGCGGTGCGCTTCGTCGATGGCGAAACGCAGCACGTCGTAAGGCGGTGCCACGCCGGGGGTGCCCGAAAAGGCGCCGTCCCACGGTTCGATGTGCGAGGGATAGGCCACGGTGGCTCGAATGCGCGTTTGGAACAGCACGGTGTTGATGCCGGCGGCCTGCAAACCGTCGAAGATGCGCGAGAGCTGTGCTTTCTGCTCGAGGGCCTCGGCTGCCGTGCGGGCATAGTGACCGGCGGGCCAGTCGAGTCCGCTGTAGGTGCAGAGCCACACGGCGCGCACGCCACGGGCCGGAGAGGAAACCGCGGGGGCTGTGGGCGTTTGTGCTGTGGCCGAAAGGGAGAGGAGGAGAAACAGCAGGGAGAAAAGGAAACGCATGGGGCGGGAGAATGGAAAGGGGGAGGTGGGCGTTTAGCGCAGGCGGTGGTAGAGCGGAAGGAGTTGCTCGGCGAGCTCATCACCGCCGGCAGCACGCAGACTGTCGAGCTGACGACGGGCTTCGTTGCGGCGCCCGAGGTCGAGGAGCAAGGTGGCGCGGTGCACTTGCAGCGGGCGGTCGTCGGGACGCAAATGGAGCAGATGCTCGAGGCGTTCGAGTGCGGTGACTTTGTCACCCTCGCGCTCTGCAAGCTCGGCACCGACGGCCAGCGCGGTCTCGTCATCGGGATGCCGAAGCAAGGCGGTGCCGAGATGGAGCAGCGCTTCGTCGCGGTGGCCCTCGGTGTAAAGTTGCAGGGCAATGAGGCTGTGGGCGCGCGCATTGTAGCGGTCGGTTTTCAACACGCGGCGCAGCGCAGTCAGTGCGCGCTCGTCTTGGTGCAGGCGCCGGCAGGCTTCGCTTTGAAGGAAGAGCAGGGTGTGGACCTCGTCGGTCGTGCGCTCACGACGGTCGACGAGGAGGGTGTCGACCCATTGGGCCAATTCGCTGTCCTTGCCTGCTTCGCTCAGACATTGGGCCAGCGCAATCTGCGCTTCGCCGTAGTCGGGACGGTGGGCAAGGAGGTCGCGAAGTCGTTGTTCGGCATCGTGCCACTGTCGACGTGCCATGAGAATTTTGGCGATGTTGAAACGCAGCACGTCGTTGCCCGCCGCGTCGGGATCGTGCCCTAGGGCTGCTTCGAGGGCGCGCTGTGCCTGAGAGAGGGAATCAGCGCGCAGGGCGGCGAAGGCTTTGCGCACCTCGCGGCGGTAGGCGGCGGTGTCGCGCGGTGCGATGGTTTCGACCGGGCTCGACAACGTCTCTGTGCTCCGTGCGAAGGTGGGCACCAGCGCGGTGAGGATACCACCGGCGGTGACGAGAGCAGGAAACAAAAGGCGGGGAAGGATCATAGGGCACTGAGGTGATCGATTTCGCTGAACACGGCTTCCGCTTCGAATCCGCGAGAGGCAGCGAAGCGGGCCAGCTTCTGTGCGGCCAGGTAGGTGGCGCGCCGATCAGAGGGATCGAATTTGAGCGTGCGCAGTTTGGCGGCGAGCAGGTCGCGGAGGGTTTGCCGATACGTTTTTTCGTCGATTGCTTCCTCGAGGGCGATGGCGATATTTTCTTGACTGATTCCTTTGAGCCGCAGTGCGTTGCGAATTTTGATTCGCCCCCAACGGGCGAAGGCGGCCTTGTCGTGCACGAAGGCGCGGGCGTAGCGTTGCTCGTCGATGAACTTTTCGTCCTCGAGGCGTTGGAGTACCCGATCGATGAGGTCGGGGTCGATGTCGGCGGCGCGGAATTTCTTCTCGAGATCTCCCCGACAGGTTTCACGTCGAGCGCAGTAGGCACCGGCACGGCGATAGAGTGATTCGAAGTCGTTGGATTTCATCGTTTGATCAGTGCGCGGATCACAAACCAAGCATGGTGGGCGAGGGCGGAGAAGAGACCGTAGTGGTGGGCCATGATGCGAAAACGCTCGCGCAGGGAGGCTTTGTGATGGCGGGTGGTGAGGCCTTCGCTGAGGTAGTCGGCGACGACCGTGTGGGTGTTGAACAGCGGGAGCCGGCGGTGCTCGGCTTGTTGCATGAGACGAATGCACCAATCGTAATCGGCCGAGAACCGATAGCGCAGGTCGTAGGGGGTGGCACGCGCCAGGTCGGTGCGCGCGAAAAAGGCTTGGTGGCACACGAGCATGCCGTTGACAAAATCGTGTCGGCGAAGTTGTTCGGGCGGGCTGAGGCGTCGGGCGCGGAGAAAGGTGCCGCGGTCGTCGACCAAGTGGGTGTCTCCATAGAGCACGGCCGGAAGTTGGGCGGGATCGGCGAAGGCAGAGAGTTGCGAGGCGATGTCGGCCAGGGTGGTGGTGGCGTGAAATTTGTCGCCGGCGTTGAGAAACAGGATGTAGTCGCCGCCGGCTTGCCGCAAGGCTTTGTTCATCGCGTCGTAGAGTCCTTTGTCCGGTTCGGAACGAAACACGAGACTCCGTCCGTCTGTGATGCCGCGATAAAGGGCGGCGTATTCGTCGACCATCCGGCGGGTGTCGTCGGTCGAGGCCCCGTCGATGATGAGGTGCTCAATGTGAGGATATTGTTGGACGAGTACGCTGTCGAGGGTGCGCCGCAAGGTGGTGGCAGCGTTGAAGCATACGGTGGCGACGGTAAAACGGATCATAAGCAAGAGGAAGAGGACGAAGGAGAGGACGAAGTGTGGGCGAGGGCTTGCCGGTAGAGGGCAAGATAGCGCCGGCCGACGCGGTCGAACGAATAGTGATCGAGCACTTTGGTACGTGCCGCCTGCGCCAGTTGGTCGTGGTTGGACGCATCGAGCATTTGGTGCAAACCTTCGCAGAGATCATTCGCATCTTTGGCGGCGGCCACATAGCCGTTTTTGCCGTGATCGATCATTTCCGGAATTCCCCCCACGCGGAAACCCAAACAGGGGATGCCGCAGGAGAGTGCTTCCATGATGGTGTTGGGCAGGTTCTCGGAAACGGAGGGGAGTACAAAAAGTTGGGCCGCGTTGTAAATATTGACGATGGTGTCGACCTCGTAGGTGTAGGGAGTGGTGAACACGGGGATGTCGAAGGCGGCTCGAAACTCTTCTGCAGCACCGCCGAGAATGAAGAGCGCAGTGTCTCGGCGGTGTTCCGGGTAGGTGGTGAGGTATTGCCGGAAGGCTTCCACCAAGTAGGGCATGCCTTTGTTGAGATTCGTGATGCGCTGGGCGACAAAGAGCACGATACGCAGGGAAGGGTCGGTGGGCAGACCGAGTTGTGCGCGGGCTTTCGCACGATCGCGGGGAGCGAACACGGTGGTGTCGATGGGATTGGGGATGTCGACCACGGTTTTCCCATGAGTGAGCGACGCACTGCGCGCCTCGCCGGCGAGCCATCGGCTGCATGCCACAAAAGTCATGGGGGCTGTGGCATAGACCGCTTGTTTCTTCGACCAAATGCGGTGCGACAGGTCGTGGGGCGAACCGCCGTGCGGGAGGTAGGGACATTGTCCACATTCCTTGCGGTAGCGGGTGCAAGACAGGGCCAGATGACAAATGCCGGTGACGGGCCAGATGTCGTGCATCGTCCAAACCACGGCTTTCCCGTCGCGAAGTATGCGCTGCAACTCGTTGAGAGAGAGGAGTCCTTGGTTGATCCAATGCAGATGGATCACGTCGGTGCGCCGATAGGCATCGGTTTCGGTGACGTTTCCTCCCGCAACGGCGGTATCGATGGCGAAAAGTCCTCGACGTTGTCCGCGCAAATGGAAGAAAATGCCCAACCGTTCTCTGATAAACGCCCACTTCATGCGCCACCGTCCGCGAAACGTATGAATTTTCGGGGAAGACGTTTGTCGATCACGCACCAGCATTTCAGCCTCGACACCGATATGGGTCAAGGCCGCTTGCAGACGAGAAGCGGCAACGGCCGCTCCGCCGGTTCGTTCGCTGGTGTTGATGATCAGAACGCGCATGGGGATAGGGTTATTTGGACAAAAGTAGGAAGAAAGCCCGATATGACCAAATTTAGAATCGAGTAGTGGCGCCTTCATCTTGCGTTGAAGGCGCCACAGGTTTCGGGGCGAAGGCGGCGTCGCGTTTATTTCCGGAGAAAGAGCAGCGCGCAGGGTTCCGTTCCCACGTTGTAGCGTTGTAGGAAATCGCCGTTGTCGTTGTAGACACTGACCGTTCCGGGTTCGGTGAAGCGTGTTTTCGGATCGAGCGTGCCGCGAGAGGCCACATAAATGTTTTTGGTGTGCGGGTCGACTGCCAGTGCCGTCGGATCCAGGGGAGGTTGCACTTGTCCGAAGTGCGAAGCGATGATCGTACCCGAACGCGTGTCGCGCACTTCATATTGCACGGTGGTTTTCCCTGTGGACCAATCGGTGGTGGAGCGAACGAGATAAATGCGGGGTCCGTCGACGGCCGCGAGATTGGCCGAGGCAAAGACGGCGGCTTGGTCCTTTTGGTCGATACGCCAGATTTCTGCTGCGTGGGTGGCGTAATCTCCCTGGCAAGCCACGAAGAGATGACCGAAATCGTCCTTATAAATCCGAGTGGGGTTCATGCCGACACGGATTGCTCCGACCTGTTCGAGCGTATTGGGGTGAAGTTTCACCACTTTGAAACCTTGCTTATACCCCTCCTTGTAATTATAGCCGTCGCTGATCGCTACATATATATAATTGTCTTGTGTCGATACGCCAACGGGGTTCGGGCCGACGGCTACTGTCCGGTCGACGGTGAGCGAAAGGGTATCGATACGCGAGACATTCCCGTCATTGTTCGAGACGAAAACGTATTTTCCCCATGCCGTCACCCCTTCCGGCGTCGACGTGGGAATCGATCGGAGCAAGCGGTGAGTGGCGGCATCGACGACCTGCACTAAATTGCTGCCGTAGCAAGGAATGTAGATCTTCGCTCCGTGTTGGATCGCCTCCTGCGGTGTGTCGCCGAGCAATTTCCCATTGACGGAAAGAAAGGCGTCGTGGTTCACCGTTTGGTGTTCGGTGTCGATCAGCGTGTAGCCGCCCGGCAGACGCGTTGCCTGGTTGCCTTGGCACAACACCAGGACTTGCGAGGACGTCCCTTCGCCGGCAGGCGAGGTCGGCGGAAGTTTACGCTCCTCGTCGGCGCAAGCATTCAGAAGCAGCACACCCAAGAAGAAAAGTAGGCATGCAGAAATTCGATGGAAGAAGGATGAGCGTGTCATGGAGGAAATATAAAAATAAGAGATGAAAATTGCAGATCAATCACCGCCGGTCACCATTCGAAAGTGGCATCGACGATCCAAGTTCTTCCCGGCAAAGGATAACCGCGAATACTTTCGCGCTGTGCGTCGGTGAGGTTCATCCAGGTGGCGCGCAGCGTCAGAGTCGAAAAGCCGATGCGGCATTTCCAGCGTGCCGCCGCATTCCATTCTGCGTAGGGTGGCAGGCGCGAGGCGGCAAGATGTTGTGGAGTGGCCCACCTTTCTCCGCAGTAAACCACCGAAGTCGAGACTCCGAAAGCACGATGTGCGAAGTCCAGCGCGAGAAACGCTTCTTGCGTCGGGCGATAGGGGAGGGTGAGATTGAAGCTGCGTGACGCAGCGTCCGATCGGTCGCGTGTCGCCGCCCATTGTCCGTGTCCCGTTAGGTTTACCTCTGTCTGCGCAGCGCAAACGCAACGTGCACTCGCGGTCAAATCAACGCCTTGCGCCAGCACACGGTCCAAATTCTGCGTGCGCCACACCGCCGGGGTGATCGGTACGGCTACGATGCCGTCGGTGATACGGTCGACAAAGGCATCTACCGAAGCTTGCCATTGCCACTGACCGAAATCTCCCCCGGCGTGTCCTCCTATATTCAGGCGAAAGGCACGTTCGTTGTGCAGCTGCGTGTTGCCATAGCGAAAATAATAACTTTCGGCGAATGTCGGCGGCCGAAACGTCGTTTGTATCATTGCGCGCCACCCCATTTCGGTTCGCCGTCTCTTCAAAAGAGTGGCCTGTGCCCCTCCTTGCAGCGTGAAGCAACCCGCGTCGGCCGCCGTGCCCGGGTTGGTCGGGTCGTTCTGTCGTGCCGAGTTGAACAGATCGTGGCGTAAGAGCCGCAGCGTGGCAGTCCACTTCTGATCGCGGAAGCGCAGCGAAAGGGCTTGCTGCACCATCGTTCTCCTCGCCTCGCGTTTGTTCTCGCCATGCTGATGCAGTACAGAGCGCGTCGCATCCATCACATAAGCCCATTGCCAATGCGACGACAAAGTGTGCGCCGTTCCCACCGAAATCCAACCTTCTTGTTGTCGGTAGCGGTCTGTTCGTCCGCCGTTGGGATATTGCGGATCGCGCGTTGCGTAGAATTTGTTTTTCGTGCTCCATTGTGCCGCCGCCGTCCACTGCCAAGCGCCGCGTCGCCTCGACCACCGCCCGTGTAGTGCCGCCTCGTCGTCGTTCATGCGCTCCCCCTCTTGCACTGCATAGAGCAGGACGGCACCGGGCAGTTGGCGTCGAGCAAAATTCCCCCTGAATCCCCCTTCGGCGTTTCCCCATTTCGCAGTGGAGGGCGCCGACCAGTGCACCGTCGGAGTCCATCGTCGGGTTTCTGCCGCGTGGCGTCGACGAGTTTCGCGTAAGGTTCCGTTGTCGAAGACGAAAGGAAAATCGTTGTCCGCCTTTTCGCCGTCGAGTTGCAGTTGTAGTTGTCCGGCGGGCGTGGAGAAAGACGAAACGGCTCCCGCGGCCCGATAGCCGAAGGCGCCCACCGTCGACCAGATGCGCAGCGGCCGCCGCAGGGTGGTGAAGTGCAGGGTGCTCGCCCCCAAAGCACGAACCGGCACCGGAAGTTCGGGGGCTTCGCCCACATCGATCGTCACCGTGTTGAGGCGATGAAGGGAGAAAGGCGACACATCGATCGTGGCGTTCTCCGCGTCGCCCATCGGAAAACCGTCGACGAACACGGCAGTGTGCGCGGCACCGAGTCCGCGAGTTCCCACAGTCGCCGAAGTACCGAATCCGCCCAACGAGCGCACCCATACGGCCGGCAGCGTGTGGAGCACGTCGACCACGTCACCCGTGGGCATCCGCCGAAACATCTCACCGTTTTGCGAAAAACCGGCGACGCGCACACGCTCCTGCTCATTGCGGGGCGCCTGTACTTTCACTTCCGGAAGGGCGCGCAGCGAATCGTTGCATGTTATGGCGCCGAGTGCATCGCATGCCACTTCCGAAAGTCGGCCGCGCGCAGCGTGTCCGGACAGCGCCGAACCCGCAACGACCCCCGCGAGGGCGGTCGTTGCAAACATCCGCTGCATGCGCCGCGAGAAGATTTGAGGAAAAGGATAGTCGGTCAATACACGAAAGTTGCTAACTTTGTGGAGAACAAAATAGAGAATCTATGGAACTTCAATCCGCACTTTCGGCGCTTCATGTCGCCACCGATCGCTCGGCTGTGGTCGCAGCTTTGCAGGACGTCACCGCCCGCTTGTTGCGTCGCGGCGTGTTCGAAGTCAGCGGCGTGGAATGCCGCCCGCTCGAATTGGAAAGTTATTTCTACCGCACCGGTCTTTTCGAAGACGCCTATGTGCACGAGAACGAACGCCAGCGCAACCATTTCGGCGAACTCTATGTGCATCGCATCGGGCCGTTGGCTTCGTCGCACTACAAGATGGACAACCGCGTGTGCGTCGGGCTCAGTTTGTCGGATAGCACCGATTTCTATTACAGCGCCTTGATTCGCAGTGCCCGCTTCTCCGACGGGAGCGAAGTGTTCGGGCCGAACAATGTGCTCACGGCATGGGCGCGTCGCATCAACGAGCAGACACACACCTTGTCGCCCGCCGTGCTGGACCACCTGCGTCCCGGCGGACATGATCTCGTACCCCTGTTTCCGCTTATGGAAGCAAAGGCAGCGTTGCATTTCATTCCGGCTTCCGAGGCCGACGACGACACCACGGCTCCGCTCATCTTCTCGCGTCGAGAGGGACTGGGCGACAAAGACCCGGACTATCGCGATCTGCCGTTGCGCGGGGTGGTCGGTCCGCTGCATGCCGACCGGAAATATAAGGATAAAACCACACTTTTGCGTGATTATTTCGAAGCGCATGCCCTCACCGGCGAAGCGGCTTGCGCGGCGGCCCGCAGTTTGGCGGGCAGTGTCCCGTCGTGGGTCAAGTCGCTTTGACCGGGCGTATGGATCGCCACCGTGAATCTCCGCCGGGTTTCCGCCGCGCGCGCCGGATTCCGGGGTTCCTCCTCGTGGGAACTGCCGTCGCGGTCTATCGGATTTTCGACCCGGTGCAGACCACATGGATGTTGCGTTGCCCCACCCGGCAGTGGTTCGGTCTCTCGTGTCCTCTCTGCGGGGCGCAACGTGCTGCCCATGCTGCACTGCACGGGCAGTGGCAATTGGCCTGGACCTACAATCGCTTGCTGCCGCCGGTTTTGGTCTGGTGCGCACTCGTTTGGTGCGCGCAATATCACGCCGCCACGCGTCGTTGGCACGAGCGGTTCACTTCTCTGCTCGCCTGGATCGTCTATGCCGTTTTGTTGCTCGTGTGGTTTGTTGTGCGCAATCTCCTCGGTTGTTGACGCACGGCCCGACGAAGCACGCAACATTATATTTTTTACCCCGCCCACTGCACATCGGTGTTACAGTGGGCGGGGTAATTGTTATGCATTGAGTCGGCGTGTCAGACGTAGAGATCGTCACGTCCGAAACGCACGAATTGCTCTTCATTCGCATTTTCCTCTCCGTCCTGCCAGAGCAGACGGTAGGTGATCACTTGTGCGGCATAAAGAATAATCATGGTGAAGAAATAGCCCACGCAGCAAACCACCAAACCGGCTCCGGCGATGATGCCGACCACAATGCCCAAGCCCAGGAGCGGCCAGAAGTAGTCTGCTGTCTTGTCCCACGAAGCACGCAGTGCTTCGCCGATGCCGGCTTCGGGATGATCGATCAAATAGATCGGGGCGAATACCCAACGCACGGCGAAAAAGATACCCGGAGCAATGAGAAAAATCAATCCGAAGCCAACCACAAGACCGTAAATCAATTGACAGCCCACCACTTTCAGGTAAACGATAGGCGACAGTCCATGATCGAAGCGGTATAGCCAGGGAGTCCTTCTCAGTAAGGCTCATACAAGAGCT
>ERZ772978.83-NODE-83-length-38329-cov-8.3186_pt1 | contig 38329 bp, 45 predicted proteins | sample MGYA00511675_ERZ772978 | MGnify/ENA primary metagenome ERZ772978 (study PRJEB29015, sample SAMEA2738092) | human oral metagenome | biome: human oral; feature: human-associated habitat; material: saliva | place: China | collected 2156 ... | reverse complement strand
TGTGGATAAAGGCGAACTCGGCGGTTTCATTGAAAAGGAATCGAACTTGTCCGGCAACGCGTGGGTGTCCGGCGACGCGCGGGTGTTCGGCGACGCGTGGGTGTCCGGCAACGCGTGGGTGTCCGGCGACGCGCGGGTGTTCGGCGACGCGTGGGTGTTCGGCGACGCGTGGGTGTCCGGCGACGCGTGGGTGTCCGGCAACGCGTGGGTGTCCGGCGACGCGCGGGTGTCCGGCAACGCGTGGGTGTCCGGCAACGCGCGGGTGTCCGGCAACGCGTGGGTGTCCGGCAACGCGCGGGTGTCCGGCAACGCGGAGGTGTTCCAAAAACAACACATCTTCGTTGCTGGCCCTGCAGGAGTAGAAAGCCGCTGGGTAACTGCGGCGCACACCGGAACCGATGAAATATTCGTCTGCATCGGATGCTGGGAAGGCACCCTAACCACAATGATGCAAGCCGTCGCCGAACGCCGCGCCAACTACTGGAAGCGCCACGACGAAGCCACACAAGAACGCTGGCAAGCCGAATACCAAGCAATCCACGACATGATCGCCATTCGCGCCGAATCATGGAAACCAGAGAAGGAAGACAAAGGAGAAGCCAATGACAGTGATGACAATGACCGCGCCTAAATACCGATTCCGGCGCGGCGCGCTAGAAAACATTGCGCACATGCTGAACCTGAACACCGATGAACGGTTGGCGGCCACACTCGGATACCAGGTATCGGATTTGGAGCTTTTTAGGCATGGCCGGAAATACGTCACCGCCGCCGACGCCCTCCGCATTGCAACCATGATGGGCGACTCAGACTACCTGGTCGGGTGGTTCGATCTTGTCAACATCTAACCTAAAACCCTTCACACACAAACGCGGGCACCTGAAACTTGTAACGCCAATCACTGGTTCAGGTGCCCTTTTCGACTCCAAGGAGGAGACAATGCCCCACTATACCTACACCACCGAAGAAACACTCGAAGCCTTCCGAAGCGCATACCCAAAGCTCAACATCCAAACCGAAGACATCGAGAAGATCATTCAACAATGGGTGATGAACAACCCCGGCAAACTGATTGAACGCGGCATGCTGCCTGACGAGTGCAAGCAGTTCATCGACGCGCGCTTCGAGCACCTGCAAGGGGTGTTCGAGTGGGCGGTTCTCCGGGGCGATCTGGAGGACAAGAACCTTGATCGCGGGTTTGCGATTGTGCGGTGCGAGCAGCCGGTTTTGAAGCAGGCTTTGGCTGCGGTGTATCCGGTTGCGACGTCGAAGGAAACCGACGGGGATGATGAAGTTCAGCAGATGAAGCTCATAGTGAAGGACTCCGAGGCGTTCATCATCGCCACAGATAAAAACGTCACAGTGACACACAGGGTGGGGATGCTTGACGACAGCCTCCCACACGACACGGAAATCCTGCTACCCGCCGAAGAGCTGCACATCCTCAACACATGGGTGGCGAAAATCCCCAAATCAAAACAGTCAATCACCCTGTTCGTCACGCGCCGTAAACTCATCGCCGCAACCAAACACCAAATGAAATACCGCGTGTTCCGGGCAAGCAAACACGACTGGATTGATGGTGTAATCCACCGAGCGCAAGCCGCATTCAACGCCAAAGCCCCCGATATTGTGCCCCCAATGCGCATCAACACCACACGCATCAAGCACATCAAAGACGCCACCATCCTCACCACCTCAACCGAAAGCACCCTCACACCATTCGTCGCCAACAACGGCGACTGCTTCGGCACGGTCACAGTCCGGCGGGAAAACATCGGGGAACGCAAAAACCTCCCAATCGAACGCAACCAAGGCTTCTTCGCAATCAACGACATGTTTGAGGAGAGCAACTAATGCTAGACCAAATCGAAAAGCAAACCCTCGACGACATTGAAGCCCTGTTCGGGGAAAAGAAAACATGGCTCACCGTCGGAGAGTTCTGCAGGCTAACCGGGTTCCACCACAGCACCATCCGCAACCTGATTCGCTCCGGCGAACTCCCCGCAAGCCAACGCCGCCCCGGAGCGCGCATCCTGATCAGCTACCGCACAGCCATTGAATACATGAAGGAAACAGCATGACCGATAAGCAGTTTGAGTATGAGCTTGCCCGTCTTCGGCACCCTGCGGGGCAAGCCATGAGGGCGAAAGAAAACGACCCGGAAACCGCGCTTGCCCGCGCGGTTGGGGTGCTCACCGAACGCGAAAGCCGCGCACCGAAACACGGCTCCACCAATGAGGAAATGACCGTGGGGGAAATCCTCGGGGCACTCAGCATCGGGGCGATGGTGCTGGTCGCGTTCATGCTCGGCCTCATGGCCAGGGAGTGGGTGGGATAAGTGATGAGCAAACTCGAACAGCTCCAAGACGCCGTGCACATCCTCCACAAGGTGTACCAGCCGGAGATCGACAGCAACCAGAACATCAAAAACGCCCTGGTTAACCTCATAGACGTGCTGCACATGGAAGACCTCACAGCATGCTAGACGACGAGGCACCCCAACGCCCAGGGCGCAGGGTAATAGCCCCGAGCAGGGTAGCCGCAATCCGCCGGAAAATCGAACTCATGCTAGCCCCCAACCCCTGCCCAAAACCAGGGGCAGAGGAGAAGACATGCTGTTACACCGGCTGCGACCGCAAACAAGCCCCGGACAGTGACCTGTTCCTCTGCGGCTTTCACGACACCCTAGCCGATGTCGTACTCAACCCCACCAAATACATTGACCGCACATTCGAAGTAGGTGAACTACTATGACCCACCGCAAACCCCCACAACGATTCCAAGAACCACCACCAGTCATCAGCATCGCAATCCTCGGTGCGCTATGCACCCTGATCTTCACACTGTCGCTAATCCTGGTGCTGTGACGATGACAAGCCGAACCGTCAAGAATCCCCCGCCGCCAGGCTCCGACGAATGGCGGGGAATGATCACCGCGTCGAAAATCCCAGCAATCCTCGGAGTCAGCAGATTCACCAGCCAATACACCCTGTGGCACGAAATGGCCGGCCGAATCCCGCCAACCCCGATGAAACAAGACATTGCGGACTGGGGGCACGCCGCCGAGTTGGCGCTAGCTGACTGGTGGGCACGCCGCCAACCCAAAACATGGCAACTAAACGCCGGGGAAGTCGCCTACACCCGTGATGACCTGCCATTCCCCAACCTGGCCACACTCGACCGCAGGGCACGCAGGGGCAGGGCATTCCGAATCCTGGAATGCAAAACCGCTAGAAGCCTCGACGACTGGGGGAAACCCGGCGAACCAGACAGTGTGCCAGCGGATTACCACACGCAAGTGGTGTGGCAAATGGGAGTCAGCGGCATTCACCAGGCAAGTGTTCTTGTGCTGGGGCCGTTCCACCAAGCCGAGGAACATGAAATCCCCTGGGACGCTGACCTGTTCGACGGGCTGGTGGACGTGGCCAAAGGCTGGTGGGCATCCCTGCAGGAAGACACTCCGCCGCCGCTTGATGACACGACCAGCACCTACCAAACAGTGCGGGGCCTGCATACGGACATCAACCCGGATGAGGAAGTGCAGCTCACCCCTGCCGAGGCCGAAGAAATCCTCACCGCCCTGCGCATGGAGAAAGCCGCCGCGCAGGCAGCGACAGCGGCGAAAACCAGGCTGCTTGACCGCATGGGCAACGCCAAAAAAGCCCTCATGGGTGAAACCACCATCGCTACCCGCGCAGCAACCTCACGCGGTGGGGTCATGCTGCGCCCGAACCTGAAAGCAAAGCTATGAAAACCCTTTACGTGATATTTCACGAGAAGTACCGTAAAAACACGCACCCTGAGTGGGCGCCCGCCCACCCTGACATGATCTTGGCGGTGCAGGCCGAAACGTACATGCAGTGCCAAGACCTGGTGAAAAAGCACATAAGCGGCGAATGGGTGGGGATTTTCCAGCCCGCCGCAATCAACATGGACAACCACCCCCGTGGTGTAACCCACCTGCTCACCAAAGACGGCATTACGGAAGCAAAGGAGCTTGAACAATGACCTTCAACCACTACGAAGGCGACTGGGATAAGAAAATCGATGGTGAAAGCCTCGAAGACCTCAAAGAACTTCTCATCGGCCGTAAAATCGTTGAAGTCGATGACGACGATGAAGCCCTCATCCTCGACAACGGTGTCCGACTTTACACCGTAGGCAACGAGGGCTGCGGAGGCTGCAGCGCGGGGAACTGGTGGATAAGCCGCCTTGCGCCCTACGACCATGCAATCACCGGCGTGAAGATCGCCGAAGAAGACCTCACCCAGGATTACAACGCAATCGGCGACCACATCGTTCGAGTGTTCGTGTGGGCAGAGTCTGAAGTCAAGGCCACCGAAATCATCACCGCCAAAGGCTACGAAGACAACGGGTTCTACGGCCGAGGCTACGAAATCTACGTCGTAAACCCCAATAAGGAGGGCAACCAGTGAGCCAGGAAATCGACCGCATCACCCCACCCGCCGAGGCTGAGGTAATGCCCACCGGCGACGTCAGTGACGACGCCATAGACCTGCTAATGCGGCAAGCACAGGCAATGGAAACCGCCCACAAACTAGCGGTGGCATTGTGCAGCACCGACATGGTGCCACAGACCTACAAGGGCAAGCCGGAAAACGGAGCAGCGGCAATACTCTACGGTGCTGAATTGGGGTTGAAGCCCCTGCAGTCCCTGCAGCAGATTTTCGTTGTGCACGGCACACCCGCGATCTACGCGCGCACTATGTCTGGGCTTTTGAAGGCGCGCGGCTACAGGTTTGACACCATTGAGTCCACAGATGAAAGCGTCACGGTGACTGGAACCTCGCCGAAGGGTGAGCAGGAAACCAGTACATGGACCATCGACCGGGCAAAGCGTGCAGGCTACACCTCAAACAAGAAGTACCAAAGCGACCCGCAAGCCATGCTTTACGCCAAGGCACTATCCGAGGTGTGCCGCAAACTGGCCCCCGACGTGTTGTTGGGAATCACCTACACGGCTGAGGATTTGCAGCTCGAGGAAAGCCGCGTGCAGGCCAAGGCCACACGCCTCGACAAGCCCCGCCAGCAGCGCGGCGCCTCAGGCGTGAAAGCCGCCCTCGAATCCAAGCAGGCACCACAGATCGACGTTGACAGCATCATCGCGGCATTCAACACCGCAGCCAGCATCGACGACCTGAACACGGTGGCCGAGCAAGCCAGGGGAATCCCCGCCGATCACCCGCAGCGCGAAGCCGCAGAGCACGCCTACAGTGAGCGCTACAACACCCTTGCTGAGATGGAAGCCCTCGCGGCCGAAGCCGAGGGAGGCATGCCATGATTCCGTACCAGCATTTCCCCGGAAGACTGGTCAGCGACCCTGAACTCCGGTTCACCTCCAACGGCAAACCATGCAGCACCTTCCGCCTCGCGTGCTCCGACAGCAGGAAAACCCCGACTGGTGAGTGGGAGACCACAAACCAGTTGTTCATCCAAGTCACCTTGTGGGGTGAGGCTGCTGAACCAATGTCCTACCTGAGGAAGGGTTCTAAGGTCACGGTGGTTGGAAAGCTGGTCACTGAGGAGTGGGAAGCCAAGGACGGTAGTCAACGGTCGATGATTAAGGTCATGGCGGTTGATGCGTTGCAGTCTGTGGCTGATGTTGAGGTTGCTGGTTCGCAGGCGCGCCCTGGGTATGCGCCTTCTCAGCAGGGGGGCGCGTGGGGTTCTTCACCCCCGGCCACCCCGCAGGATACGGGCGAACCTCCGTTCTAACAGTATTTGTTTTTGCCACCCCCGCAGCGTGTGTTGTGGGGGTGGTTTTGATGAAAGATAAGGGAAATGAATGCCCCGAAACCTGAATGGGTGAATTTGTTCACGCCGCAAGGCATCGCCATTTTCGCTGTTCGCCGGTACGGCTTGTTCCTGGATAAGGAAACGTGCAGGTCAATCAGTGTTGTCTGCTTGAATGTTGGACTCGGTGCGTAATGAGCTGGTTCATGATTGACGACCGTTTTCATGCGCATCCTAAGATTTCCTCCCTTCCTAATGCTGCGGTGGGTTTATGGGCGAAGGCTGGGAGTTGGTGCGCTGAATTTGAGACTGATGGGGTGATTCCTCGTCAGCAGGTGCGGGCTTTGCGGGGGAGCGCGGTTCAGATTCAGGCGCTTGTTGATGCGGGGTTGTGGACGCAATCAGTCAATGAAAATGGTGTGATCGTGTTCACTTTTAGGGACTGGGGGGACTATCAGCAGACCCGCGAACAACGCTCGAATCGACGCCGTATTGAACGCGAGTCAAAGGCCCGCAGGAGGGGCTGCAACGCCGATACTGAAACAGGGAGGCTCGACCTATCCGAACGCGAAATGAATCCGAATCGAAATCGAAATGAATCCGAATCGAACGCGAATCGAAATCGAAATGAAAACGAAATGAATCCGAATAGGTCGAGCGATTTTTCCTCTACCAGCGAAAACGCCGAAATGTCCACCCCGGACGCCACCCGCATGTCCACTCCTCGCGCGCGACGCGCGCGCCCGGACCTGCGCCCGACCAATACCAATAAAGGGGAGCTTAAGAGAGAAAATCTTCCGAGCGAGAGCGCAAGCGCACACGCCCCCGCCCCGAGTTTCGACCAGGGTTCGGCGGCCGCTGACGCGCCGCCCCCCAACACCCCAACCGTGACCGGCGACACACCCGCCGATTGGTCCACGCCGGATGACCCCCGATGCCGCGAACACGCCGGGCTGCCACGCGACCAGGTGCCACCCTGCGGGGCCTGCGCAGCCGCCAGACGCTGGTTCCAGGACCAGAAAACCCAAGCCAAGCAGGCACGACGCGCCGAAATCGACGCTTGCCCGTGGTGCGACGAGCGGGGTTTTGTCCTGGTCCCGACCCGAGGAATCGACCCGGATTCGCCGGAAAACCGCAGCGTAGCCCGCAAATGCGACCATCGGACACCCCCCGAGCCGGTGGACCTCCCACCGGAATACGCTCAACTCCGGGCGGCCAGACGAAACGAGAATGCCCCAAATCCGCCCTCATTGCCGCCTCACACGCCCGAAAACCCCTCGGCGGGTAGTCGTGTATGGTTCGGCAATTCCAACGCCGCAAAACCCCCGTTTTGAGACTGTTGTGACCACGCTCCGCCCAACAGGCCACCAGGCGCCACCAACCCGCCCCAAGCCTCACGCGCGAAAATAACACCCACCCCCAACCCAAAACAAACCACCACCCCCACATAGAAAGCATGTTCCAATGACCCAAACGCTCACATTCTTCACCCCAGGCACCCCCAGACCCCAAGGCTCCAAACGCTACATCGGCGGCGGCCGCAGTATCGAATCCAGCAAACACCTACCCGCCTGGCGCAAAGCCCTCACCCAAACCGCAACCCTCACCCACAACCACAAACCCCCAATCCAAGGACCAATCACCATCACCGCAATCTTCATCTTCCCCCGCCCCAAACGCCTCAAAAACAAAACCGAACCACACACCAAAACCCCCGACCTCGACAAACTACAACGCGCCCTCGGCGACGCCCTCACCCAATCAGGAGCAATCAACGACGACAGCCAAATCACAACCTGGATAACCCACAAACGCTACGCACACCCCGGCGAAACACCCGGCGCACACATCCACCTCACCCAGAAAGAAACCCACATGGCACACCCCTACCCCCACGACGACACCAACGACGACACCCTCCCAGACTGGGAACGCGCAGACAGGCTCGAACGCGACCACCAAGAAGAACGATACGAAATCCAGAAAGACGAACAATGACCCTCACCATCATCGCGTGCATCATCATCACCACCGCCATAAGCACCCTCACCCACCCCGGAACAATCACCCACCTCACCACCAAGAAAGACACAAACCAATGACCCCCAACCACATCAACGCCCTCCGACGCTTCGCCTCCGGCAAACGCATCAACCACACCATGACCAACATCCTCATCGACCACGGATACCTAGCCTTCGACACCTACGGCTCCATCATCCTCACCACCAAAGCCACCAAAGAACTCCAAGAACCCAAACCATGATCACCATCAACAAAATCCTCACCAACCTCGCCACCCTCACCCACGAACTCGAAACCGACCTCCACCCCACACACATCGACTCCACCATCCCCAAAGAAGGAGGCCACACCACCCCCGGACCACGCCCACCCCTCAACCTCACCCAACTCGAAAACAAAATCACCACCGAAGACGAACTCCGCGACATCATCCACCAAATCCTCAAACACGCAAACATCCACCTCCCAGCCAGCGCAGCCAACCAACCACTCTCACGCTGGTGCACCTGGCTCAGCCACAACACCCACCTCATCAACCACCACCCCGAACCCGACACCATCGAACAAGGACTACGCACCATCGAACAAGACCTCACCCAACGCCACCACCGCGAACCACCCATCAACCCCCACGGCCAATGGCTCACCATCCAACAAGCCATCGACCACGCATGGCAACAAGGCCACAACATCACCCGCAAACAAATCCACCACTGGAGAGCACGAGGACACATCAGAGCACACCACAGCCTCGACGGCACACTCAAATACTCACAAACAGACATAGATAAAAAACTGTCACATTGACAAAACGGGCAACCACACTGCTAAACTCAGTCGCAGACAACCCCCATGCCAAAAAGCATGGGGGTTTACCCATATCAACCCCCAAAACCCCATGCCATTCAAAGAAACCCGCGCAAACAAAAAACTCCGCCAACAACTCCGCCAACAACACGCAGAAAACAACACCCCCTGCTACCTCTGCGGCCAACCAATCGACTACACCGCACCACCACACACCCCAAACGCATGCGACCTCGACCACATCCACCCCACAAGCACACACCCACACCTCGAAAACGACCCCAACAACATCAAACCAACACACACCAACTGCAACCGCGCACGCCACAACCAACCACCCCAACCAACCCTCGGACAACCCAGCCAAACCTGGTAACAACGGTAGGGGGTAGCAAATCACCAGCACACCTGACCAGGACATTTGAGCCGGGTGGGCCTGTCCTCTCCCCCCACTCGTTTTTGGGGGTATCGCGCGCGCAAGACCTGGTTTCTGGAAGGAGCTTTAATCATGACTGTTGGGCCGCTTGAACAGGCTGTACTTGATTCAATTGAGGCGCGTGGCGAGAACGTCACCGGTGCAGATAAGGCATTGCAGGAGCTGGCGCTGTCGTATGCTCGGCAGATTGATTTCGTGCCTGTTGATGCTGGGTATGACCGCACAAAGGCGTTGTATTTGGGGCCTCATTTGTTGAAGGCGTTGGGGGCGTTGGGGTGCACGCCGGAGGCGCGGGGAATTCCTGAGGACCGTGACCGCCCTGTGGCGGTTGTTTCGGTGATGGAGCGTATGAAGGCGGCCGGTGGTGGTCGAGCAGGTTAAGGGCTTCGAGCAGCCGCGCCTGTTTCCCCCGCCGTTGCGCCCACTAACCCCGGAGACGTCGAAGGGGTTTGAGGCCATTGAGTTTGCGGAGTTCCTAGGTATTCGCCTGTACCCGTGGCAAAAATGGCTGTTGATTCACGGCCTGGAACTGAACCTCGACGGCACTGACTTCCGGTTTAAGCGCGTCATAGTTGAGGTGGCCCGCCAGAACGGCAAGACAACGCTGATGGTTGTGATCGGCTTGTGGCGTTTGTTTGTGTTCGGCGCATCGGAGATTGTTTCCGCAGCTCAGAAACTTACTGTTGCTGAGGACACGTTGAAAGACGCGTTTAAGATCGCCGCTCATAATGAGGTGCTACGTGAGTACTTGCCGAACGACCCGAGGCCGAAGGACAACGAGTTCAACGGCGCTTGGATGCGGGAAACGAACGGTAGCAAGCAGATTGAGTTGTGCAAGGTTCCTGTGCCTGGCCGCTTGGATGTGTTCGGCACTTTGCCCACATGGTCGGTGACTACTGCTGACCGTAAAGGTGGGCGTTCAGCTTCGGCTGACACGGCATTCATTGATGAGATGCGTGAGCTGCTTACGTGGGACGGCTGGAACTCGATTGAGCCAACCATTGCGGCGCGCCCAGAGTCGCAATTGTGGGGGTTCTCCAACGCTGGTGACGCCCGCTCGATTGTGCTGAAATCCCTGCGTGATTCAGCGGTTGAGCGCATCAACCTTGGGGACACTGAGGACATGGCCACGGCGTTGTTCTCGTGGTCAGCGTCGCAGGACGCGGAGATAACGGACGTTGATGCGCTGCGTCAGGCTAACCCGTCGATGGGTTGGGGCGGCATCACTTTGAAGAATTTGTTGGCTGAGGCGAAGGAGACGAAGAATCCCGATGGTTTCCGCACTGAGAAAATGTGTGTGTGGGTGGAGTCCCTGGAGCCGGGGAAGATTCCTGCTGACGTGTGGGGTGCTTGCGCTGATGCTGGTTCCCGTGTTGCGGAGGGGAATCCTGTGGCGGCGGCGGTTGATGTCGCGGTGGACGGCAAGTTCGCCTATGTCGCGGTCGCTGGTGTTCGTGATGATGGGCGAACGCACGTTGAAGTCGTCGCCCAACGAGCCGGTTTTAGATGGGTTGCCGAGTGGTTCGCAGCTCGTGTTGGGGCCGTCGATTGGTTTGATGGTCGTGTAGCAATGCAGGTGAAGGGTGCTCCGGCTGCTGGTTTGGCTCCGTTGTTGGAGGAGGCTGGTTTGACGGTGGTGCCTTGGCAGGGTGGGGATATGTCTTCGTCTGTGCTTGGGTTTTTTGATGCGATTGCGACTGGTGAGCTTCGGCATCGTTCGCAGCCTGTTCTTGATCTGGCTGTTGAGGGTGCGCAGGATAAGAAGGCTGGTGACCTGTTCATTTGGGATAGGTCGGGTAGTCGTAATGATGTTTCGCCTTTGGTGGCGTGCAATGTGGCGTGGTGGTTGCTTGGGCATGAGCCTGAGGAGCGGCGTTCGGCGTATGCGGATGAGGATTTCTTTGGGGGTGAGGAGCCTGATTTCGATGATATTTACGCTGGTGAAGATGATAGTGATGATGATTATTTGTTGATTGTTTAGGAGGTGATTTCTGGTGGGGATTTTGCAGCGTTTGGGGTTTCTTCCGACGGCGGTGTCTGTTCCTGAGCCTGAGGGTTTGGCGTTGCCGATTCTTGAATCGTTGGCGGCGTCGATTGATGGTTTCAGTGTGGAGCAGCTTTGGGATTCCCAACCGCACCTTCGGACGGTCACGGATTTCATTGCCCGGAATATCGCGTCGATTGGGGTTCATGTTTATCGTCATGCTGAGGATGGTGGGCGTGAGCGTGTGCGAACCGGCCCGCTGGCGAGGCTAGTGAAGAAGGCCAATGCGGGGCAGGTTTTCTATGATCTGCTGTATGCGTCTGTCATGGACCTGTGCCTGTATGACGAGTTCATTTGGGTGATCAGTGACGCTGGTGACGGCCCGGAGATTTACCCTGTTTCTCCGACGTGGGTTCATCGTCTGCGGTGGGAAGATAAATGGACGTTGAAATCCATTGTGATTACGGATGATAAGACTGGTGAGCCGTTGGAGATTCCGGCGGAGAAGATCATTCGTGTGCATGGCTATTCCCCGGGGAGTTATAAACGTGGTGCTTCGAAGGTGCGCACGCTGAAAGACTTGCTTAAGGAGCAGTTGGAATCTGCTGCGTATCGTGGTCAGTTGTGGAAGAACGGGCCGCGTATTAGTGGTGTGATTGAGCGTCCTGCGGGTGCTCCGCGTTGGGAGGGTATGGACCGTCGCCGGTTTAAGGCGGCTTGGCAGTCGCAGTATTCGGGGCGTGGTTCTGGTGCGGGTGGCACTCCGATTCTTGAGGACGGCATGTCTTTCAAGTCGATGCATCTTAAAGCGTCTGATGAGGATGTCGTTGATGTGGCCAAGTTGTCCCTTGCGACGGTGGCTAGTGTTTTCCAGGTCAATCCGACGATGGTTGGTTTGCTGGATAATGCGAACTATTCAAACGTCAGGGAGTTTCGGAAGAGTCTCTACGGGGATTCCCTCGGCCCGATCATCAAACAGATTGAGGACACGCTGAACGTGTTCCTGCTGGAAAAGCTCGGCGTTGAAGACGACGTTTACTTTGAGTTCAACATTGAGGAGAAGCTGCGCGCCTCGTTTGAGGAAAAGGCGCAGGTCACCAGTACCGCTGTTGGTGGCCCGTGGATGACACGTAATGAGGCGCGTGCGATGAACAACCTGCCTTCGGTTGACGGTGGGGATGATTTGTTGGTGCCGTTGAACACTGCGGTGGACCCGGGGGAGGAGCCCCCTAGTGTTGATGGAGGTGATGACGGTGGCGGTTAACGTTGTGGTTGGCCCCCCGTTTGCTGGCAAGTCTGTGTTTGTTGCGGAGAATGCTAGCGCTGGGGTGCCGCGTTTTGATTTTGATGCGGTTGCTGCGGTGGTGGGGGGCGTCGACAAGCCGGAGGCTGATGTTCCGCCTGGTGTTGTTGATGCGGTGTTGGCTATGCGTAGGGGCTTGGTGGGGTGGCTGCTTGACCCTGAGACGATTGTTGATGAGTTGTGGTTTGTGTCGGAGAATCCACCTGCTGCGCTTGTCAGCAAGTTTGAGGGGGCTGGTGCGGTGTTCCATTTGGTTGACCCTGGGCGCGATGTTTGTGTGGAGCGTGCTACTGAGGCTGGCGCGTCTGATGATGTGTTGGCGCGGATTGATGCTTGGTATGAGAATCCCCCGGAGTTGCCTGGGGGTGAGAAAGGAGGTGTTGCCCTTATGAAGTTGAAGGATTTGAAGGTTCGGGTTAAAGAGCCTGATGATGTTGAGGTTGAGGCGGGCGAGATTGTCGCCTATGCAAGTGTGTTCGATAATGTGGATTCTTACGGTGATGTTATCCGTAAGGGCGCGTTTGCGGACACGTTGAAGGAGTGGGAGGAATCCGGTAATCAGCTGCCTTTGCTGTATGGCCATGATTTCCGAGACCCGTTCAGCAATATTGGCACGGTGGTTGAGGCTGTTGAGGATGATCATGGTTTGAAAATCCGTGCGAAGCTTGACCTGGATAATGAGAAAGCTAGCCAGGTTTACCGTCTGCTGAAAGAGCGCCGCTTGTCGCAAATGAGTTTCGCGTTTGATGTTGTCGAAGGCGCGGAAATGAAAGACAACGACAATTGGGTTTTCGAGATTCGCAAGGTGCGCCTGTACGAGGTCAGTGTCGTTCCTATCGGCGCGAACCAGGAAACCGAAGTGCTCGCGGTGAAAGCCGCCGAGTCCGGCGCGGAAATGTCGAAGGCAATGGCGTTGATGCTGAAATCAATGCGTGACGCGCTGACCGGAAACGACACTAGCCCCGAGGGAACACCACCCCCGGGGTTTTCTCATGCCGCCAAGAAGAGCGGCGATAACCAGGGCGCCCTGAACAAGCTGGGTGCCCGCCTCATGATCTTGGAAAAGGAGAAACACTAATGGGTAACAAAACCCTGCGTAAGCGTCGTGACGCCGCGTTTGACCATGCAAAAAGCCTCTACTCGCAGTTTGGCGAGGAGGTGACAGATGCGCAGCTCGCCGAACTGAAAGAAGCCCTCCACGAGGCCGAAGCCCTCGACGCTGAACTTGCAAAGGTGAAGGAAGCCAACTCGGTTTTCGAGAAGCTGCGCAACATCGACACCGGTGAAACCCCGCTGCAGCCTGAGGCTAAATCCCTGGGTGAGCATTTCGTGAAGTCTGCTGGCGAAAGCCTTAAGCAGCAAGGTTCCCGACGCCTGGAGATTTCCGCACCTGAGTTCAAGGCCGCTGGCGACCCGGCTAAGACAACCCCGCTGGTTGATGGTTTCGGCACCATGTACCAGCGCAGCATTGTTAACCAGCGTCGTGAGAAGCTGGTTGCCGCTGACCTGATGGGTTCCGCGAATGTGGACCTCCCCACCATCAAATATTTGGTGGAGAAGGCCAACCGCATCGCCGAGGGTGCGCCTGCGTCTGTGGCTGAGGGGGCGCAGAAACCCTATGTCCGGTTCGCTGATCTTGACATTGTGACTGAATCTCTGTCGAAGATCGCCGCGTTGACGAAGCTTTCCGACGAGATGATCGCGGACTTCGGGTTCGTGGCTGACTGGATTAACAACCAGCTCATCTACGAGCTTTCCGTTGTGGAGGAAAAGCAGCTGATCAGCGGCGACGGCACGGGCAGCAATGTGCGTGGCATCCTGAACCGCTCCGGCATTCAGACGGTGACGTCTGCTAAGAAAGCCAATTGGTTTGATGACCTGTACAGTGCGATCTCTAAGGTTGCTCAGGCAACCCCGCTGACTGCTGACGGCATCATCATGAACACCGCTGACTATGAGGTTCTGCGTCTCGCTAAGGACGGTAACGGCCAGTACATTGCTGGTGGCCCGTTCCAGGGTCAGTACGGTGTTGGTGGCATTCTGGTTGACCCGCCGGTGTGGGGCTACCGTACTGTTGTGACGAACAACATTCCGAAGGGTACCGCCCTTGTGGGTGCGTTCCGTCAGGGTTCCACCATCCTCCGCAAGGGTGGTTTGCGTGTGGATTCCTCGAACACCAACGCTGATGATTTCGAGAAGAACCTTGTTACTTTGCGTGCTGAGGAGCGTATCGGTCTGATGGTTCCGCTGCCTTCGGCTTTCGTCAAGGTGACGCTGACGGCGGGTGCGTAGTCATGTTGCGTCCGTATCGTGTGACGTTTCATGATGGGTTTGAGACGGTGCTGCTGCTGACTGAGATTCACCAGCAGCGTGATTTCCCTGATGCTGTGCTGGTTGAGGATGATTCCTCTGCGGCACCGGCGGAGGCTGAGGTTACTGAGCCAGTGGAGGCAACCCCGAAACGTACAACCAAGAAAGCAGCCGCAGCCGCAGACACTACTGATGCTGAGGCTGAGGCCGCCGAGTAAGGAGGTGTGGGGTGAATGACCACGGTCTAATCCCAAGCATGGCCACGGCTGTTGGCGGTGAACGCCCCACACAAGACCAGATCGACAAGGCCGTGGCCACCATCCGGCAACTCTGCGGCTGGCATGTGTGGCCACGCCGAACGGAAACCCTGCGCTTAGACGGCACTGGGGATGAGACCATGATTCTCCCAACGAAACGACTCGTCGACGTCACGGCGCTCACTGTGAATGGTGAACAGATTGGCATCGATAAGATCGGCTGGTCGGATGATGGTCTGCTGCATCGGCGTGGGGGTTTCCCATGTGGGTTCAGGAATGTCGCCGTGACGATTACGCACGGTCATGATGCGGCACCTGATTTAGCAGCTGTGGCGTTGGAAATGGCAGCTAGGTCCATGCGCCCTGCGGGGAACATCAGTGTTGGCAGTATCAGTGTTGGTGCTGCGACTGGTGCGACGCCGCAGTCGTCGGAGTGGCGCATCGTTGACCTGTATAAGTTGGGGCCGTTGCCATGAGCTTGATTTTCAATCAGTCGGTGGAGGTTCTGCGCCCCAAGTTGGTGCGAGACCCTTATAACCCGAAGCGTGGAACCGCGTCGTTTGACGACCCGGAGGTTATCGCGTATCCGCATTTGGTGAGTGTGCAGCCGGTTTCCACGTCGGAGGATTCTGGCCGTGCTGGCACTCTGACAACGGTGTTCATGCTGTACACCCAGATTGGGTTTGATATTGACCTGCGGGCGGGTGACCGTGTGCGGGTTGGTGGCTCACTGGTGTTGGATGTCGACGGCACTCCGATGAAATGGCCTGACCCGTTTACTGGCCGGGTGCATCATGTGGAGGCCAGGTTGAAGGTGATTCATGGGTAGGGAATCAACCCGGGTTGAGCTTGACCTAGATGACCTGTTCAAGCAGGTCATGGATACAGATCAGGTTGTGGGTGGCACTGAGCAGCAGGCAGCGAAGATCGCGGCGCGCGCTAGGCAAATAACCCTGCGTGAAGGCGGTGAAGCCGTCATTGATGTTCGGCGTCGATACCACGCGAACGGCCGTGCCTCATACGACGTGGTTTCCGAAAGCGATGAAGAGTACGGCACGTCGGAGAAGAAGCGCATACGCGCCTTACGGCGTGCGGCAAGGGAGGTGAAGTAAGTTGATGAATGATCGCGCCTGGTCAGATACTTTGCGCATGGTGATTGAGATGCTTTCCTCCACCTTGCCTGATGTGACTGTGGCTGACCGTATGCCCCCGCCTGGGGAGCTTGACCAGCAGTTGCCGTATGTGATGGTTGACCTGCTCCCAGGTGAGGAGGTTGTCGCGTGGGGTGGGCGTGGGCCCGTTCGGGATTTCGTCGTGTTGGACATTGACGTGTTCGCGGCGTCGCGGGCGTTGGCTCATCCCACTGGGGTTTTGATTAGGCAGTTGATGCATAATCTCCCGAACTATGCAGGGGCGAATGTGACTTATGTTGATTGCCCCGGGTTCTCGACGCGGCCTGACTACAACCCGCACATACGCCGCCTTGGTGTCACAGTGACACTTCACGTGCCCACATAGAGAAAGTAAGCAAATCTACGCCCCATCCGAAACCCGGGTGGGGCATTCCGCAACAGGAGGAAAACAAATGGCCGAACAGGCAACCCTCGAAGGATTCGAAGCCGCCGCCCTGCGCGTCGGTGTCACCGGTGCGCTGCGAACCGCAGCAATCGGCACCAAAGTCATGACCGATTTCAAGGAAAAGTACGACACCAGCATCTACCTGAACCGTGGTTACATCAGCCCGGATGGTGTGGAAATCAGTTTCGACGAGGACACTAACGAGTTCATTCCGTGGCAGGAGGCCCTGCCTATTCGTCGTGACATCACGAAGTCTGTGAAGGCAATCAAGGTCACTCTGTGGCAGTTCACGCGTGACAACGCGAGCCTGTACTTTGGTGTCCCCGGTGGTCAGATCAAGGTCAACGACGACGGTTCCTGGTACTTCGATGAAGGCAACCTGCCTGAGTTTGAGCACCAACAGTGCGTGCTCGACGTCGTTGACGGCGACAAGGCCATGCGCATCACCCTGCTTGATGCTCAGGTTACCGGCCGCTCCGGCATGACGTTCAAGCGTGAAGACGCTATCGGCCTGGAAATCACCCTGACTGGTTTCCCCGCTGGCAAGGAATACGCAGATCAGCAGCTGTCCGGCAAGACCGCGCGGTGGCTGTTCTCCGCTGGCTGGGATGGTTCCGGCGCTAAGGGCGCCACGTCTTCATCTGATGATGGTGCTGTGCCGCTTAAGGTGCAGACCCAGCAGCTGCCTGCTGGCACGAAGGGCCAGGAGTATTCCGTCACCCTTGCTGCACTTGGTGGTGAGGCCCCCTACAACTGGTCTGTTGACGGCACGCCCGCCCTGCCCGCTGGCCTGAGTCTGAACAAGGACGGCAAGATCACGGGCAGCCCGACGGCTGCTAGTACCACTGAGATCACCTTCAAGGTGGAGGATGGTAAAAAGCGCACTGCGACGCAGAAACTGCAGCTTGTCATTGCTGATGCTTAGCGTCTGATTGTTGTTCGAATCCCCGGTTTCTTGCTGGCCCCGGGTTATCAAAGGCCAGCATTTTAGGTGGTGGTGGGGGAGTGTTTGGCAGGCCCGCCCCCACCAACCTTTTGTTGTTTGGCCTGCTTGTGAGACTTTGGAAGGGGTCTGCCATGTCCTATGATTTGGATACTTTGATCGCTCAGCGGAAGGAAGCCACCGGCATTGAGGGTGACCGTATCGCCTTCACATTCAAGGGTGAAACCTTTACTTTCGCTGACCCGATGTTCCTGAATGATGCCCAGTTGGATGAGCTGAATGACCTGCCAGAGTACGGGCCTGATTTGTGTGCCTGGTTCATGGGTGAGGAAGAGTACGACCGGTTCCTCGAGGCTGGTGGCTCGTCGTCTCTGTGGGGCTTGGTGTTCGCTGAGCATCGCAAAGCTATGGAGGCTGTCAACAGTGAGGGAAAATCTTCACCGTTGAATCGCTTGCAGCGTCGTGCGGTGGCGCGGAAGTCCTCGAAGCGTCACTAGAGCAGGCGTACCACAGGGATGTTATGGCGGAGTTCTGGCGGGGTGAGATCACCTTGCGGAAACTCCGCGTCCTTGTTGAGAACCTGCCTAAGGATTCCCCGGCGCGTTGGCATCAAACCGACGGCAAGCCCTACGGCATTACCGACTCCCTGTTGTGGCGGCTGTTGTGGGCGACGTGGGAAACACAGGTTTTGCTGGCCCGCGTGAACGGAAACAGCAAAGCAAAAATGCCGGCCGAAGAAACACCTGCCTATCCGTGGTCGGAGATTAAGAACGCTAATTCTTCACGCATTGGTTCCCTGGGTGATCACACCCAGGAGGAGGCACTTGCGTATTTGAAGAGTCTTGAAATCTGATTGGAGTGTGGCGCGGTGGCGTCTACTGTGTGGGTTCCGGTTAATGCTTCGATGCGTGGTTTCGCCGCTGAGGTGGTGAAGGGCGCGTCGAAGGCTGCTGATGATGCTGGCGCCCTGATCGAGAAGAGCTTTGAGAAGTCCGGCCAGAACGCCGGTGCCGCGCTGGCTGAGGGCGTCGAGAAGCAAACCCGCGTGGTTGCTGCGGCCCGTAAGGCTGAGGCGCAGGCGGCGCAGGATGTTGCGGTGGCTGAGGAGCGACTGCAGCAGGCGCGTAACAGCAGCACGGCCACGGCGTCGCAGGTGGCGCGCGCGGAGTCTGATGCGGCAGTGGCCAAAGCCAAGCTTGATCAGGCTACCGCCCAGGTCGCACGTGGTGAGACTGACCTTAAGGCTATTCGTGAGGGCGGCGTCGCAACCGCGGCTCAGGTGGCACGTACTGAGGATAACCTTGGGAAGGCTCGTATTGCCGCAGCTGAGGCATCGGGGAAGGTAAAGGCCGCTGATCTTGCTGTGGGGGAGCAGCGGGATAAAGTCGCCGCAGCTAATGAGAAAGTCGCGGCTGCGGAGAAGAAACTTCAGGACGCGCGTAACGCTAATGACGCTGACTCGAAGGAGGTTCAGCGCGCGGAGCGTGAGCTAGAGACTGCTAAACGCCAGTCTGACCGTGCGTCACTTGCTTTGGTGAAGTCGGAGGGGGAGCTTAAGAAAGCTAAGGTTGATTTAGCGAACGCCAACGACCAGGTGAGCGCCAAGGAGAAACTGTACAAGGCCACAATGGAGGACGCCGCAGCGTCGCAGCGTAAGGCTGCTGAGGCTGCTGGGCATGTTGGGGACCAGGTTAAGAAGACTGGTTTCACGTTCACTGGCGCGGCTGAGAAGTCGAAGGCTTGGGCGCTGAGCCTTTCTGGTGATGTGGATAGTGTGGGCGGGAAGATTAGTTCCCTTGTGGGGACGGTTGGTCGTCTTGGTGGGGTTATTGCTGGTGGTCTTGGTGTTGCTGGTGGTGCCGCGTTTTTTGGTGATGCCATTGGTAAAGGCCGTGAGCTGTCGCAGGTGATGGGGTCGTTGCAGGCTGTGACGGGTTCGACTGGGGACACTATGAAGATGGTGTCGCAGCGTGCCCGCGACCTTGGCAACGATGAAACCCTGGCTGGCACTAGTGCCGCATCTGCTACTGATGCGATGCTGGCGTTGGCTAAGGGTGGTTTGTCGGTGTCTGATGCTATGGACGCGGCAAAGGGTTCCATTCAGCTTGCGGGTGCTGCTCAGGTTGATGCTGGCACTGCTGCTGATATTCAGATCGCGGCGTTGAATGGTTTCCACCTGGCGGCTAAGGATGCGTCACTTGTTGCTGACGTGTTGACTAACACCGCTAATAACAGTGCTACAGGCTTGACTGAGCTAGGCGACTCCATCAAGTACACGGCACCTATTGCCTCCACTCTGGGTGTGTCTTTGCAGGATGCGAGTACGTATCTTGGCTTGTTCGCCAACCTTGGCATCAAGGGTTCCGAGGCTGGTACGGCGATGCGTTCGGCGTTGCTGTCGCTTACTAACCCGTCAAAAGAAGGCGCTAAGGCGCTTGCTGAGATGGGTGTCAATGCGTTCGATGCGCAAGGCAAGTTCGTGGGTATGCGGGAAATCACCGCGCAGCTGGCGGCCGCGCAGGACCGCATGGGTGAGAGTGCGTTTACCGCCGCTGCTGCAACCGCGTTTGGGCGTGAGGCTGTATCGTTTGCGACTACTGCGGCGAACAGTGGTGTCGAGGGGTTTGATAAGCTGCGTGCTTCTCTCGACCGGCAAGGCTCCGCTGGTGAAACTGCGGGGGCTAAGCTCGCTGGCCTGAATGGTGTGATGGACCGTATCGGAAACGCGATTGATGATTTGCAGCTGCAGCTGTACGCCTTGGCTGAGCCTACGCTTTCGGCGTGGGGTGATCGTCTGGGGAACTCCATTGGCGCGTTGACTAATCAGCTTCCTGCTGTGGCTGAGTGGCTGGGCCGCAATAAGGATTTGCTGGTTGTTATTGGCGGCGCTGTTGGTGGTGTTGTTGCTGGCATGGCTGCTTTGCGGGCGGCGCAGGCTGGTTTGTTTGCGGTGTCTGCGATTAGTTCGTTTGCAGCGCAGATGAAAGTTTTGCCTGCCCTGCTTGCGGCGCAGCGCGCGGGCACTTTGCAGGCCACGGCCGCACAAATGGGCTTGAACACAGCCATGCTGATCAACCCCATAGGCTTGATTGTCGCTGGCATAGCCGCCGTTGTTGGTGCCCTGGTCTTGTTCTTCACGAAGACCGAGACGGGCAAGCGGATTTGGGGCGAGTTCACCAGCTTCATGGGGCAAGCCCTACAGCCGGTGTTCACTCTGTTCAGCAACCTGAAAGCCGCGTGGGGTGAAATCACTGAGGCTTTCAACGGCGGCGACGCCGGGTTTGGTGGCCTCATGGCGATCTTCGGGGCTGATAAAGCCCAGGCGATTGTTGATTTTGCTGAGCGCATGGGCGTTGCGTTCCAGAATGTGAAGGCATCCATTGGTGAGCTGTTCGCCGCGTTCCAGGGCGATGATGCTGGCATCGGCGGGCTGACCGCCCTTTTCGGCGCGGACAAAGCGCAGATGATTGCTGATGCTTTCACCACCGTCGGTAATGCAATGGAGTGGATTCGCGGCATAATTGTGGATTCGCTGAGTGGCACTTTCACGAGCCTGTGGAACACTGTCACGACCTTGGCCACGACTTTGAATAGTCTTGGCCAGACGATCACGGGTGCTGTGTGGGGTGCGCTGCAAGGCTTGTGGAATCTGCTTGTGCAGCTGTGGAACCTGCTTGAACCGGTGCTGATGCCGGTGCTGCAAACCATCGGTATCATTGTTGGTGGCGTGGTGGTGGGCGCAATCCTTGGGGCGGTGAAAGCCGTTGAGGGATTAGCGTGGATTTTGTCGCAGGCCACGAACATTTTGTCGTGGATTATCACCAATGGTTTCAACCCGCTAATCAGTGTGGTTGGTGTGGTCATCCAATGGGTGGGCAACTACTTGGCTGATGCTGTGCGTGTTGGTATCCAGTTCCTGGGTGACACGTGGAATGCTATTTCCGCTGGCATCGCCTGGGCGTGGAACACGCTGATCAAACCGGCGTGGGACGCGTTGGAGTACGCGGCGAAGTTTGGCCTGGCGCTGATCGGAACGATCGTGCTGACACCGCTGCTGCTGGCCTGGGAAGCCCTGTCATGGGGCATCAAAGCTGGTTGGGACAACGTGATTAAACCCGCGTGGGATTTGCTGCAAGGCGCGGCAAACTTCATGTGGAACAACGTCCTCATGCCGATTTTCGGTTTCATCAAATTCGAGTGGGACGGCCTGAGCCTTGCCATTCGATTCGCGTGGGACACGATCATCAAACCCACCTGGGATTTAATGATCGCGGGAATCACATGGCTGGCCAACAATGTGTTTAACCCGATGGTCGAGTTCATCAAGGCTGTGTGGAACGGTCTTGGCGCTGGCATCAAGTGGGTGTTCGACACGGTTGTTACACCAACGTGGAACCTGATGCAGGCCGGTTTGCAGGCGTTGGGGGACTTCTTCTCCAGCATCTGGAACGGCTACATCAAACCAACGTGGGAAGCCCTCGGCAACGGCATACGCTGGGTTGCTGATAATGTGGTGCACCCGGTGTTCAACGGGCTGAAAGACGGGTTGACGAAAGTCAAAGACTGGTTCAGTCAGACCGTCGATAATATCGGCCGCATCTGGGACGGCATCAAGGACAAGACGAAAAAACCTGTTGAGTTCGTGGTCAACACGGTCTACAACGGTGGCATCAGGAAAGCCTGGAACACGGTGGCCAAGCTGGTTGGCCTTGGTGAACTCCCAGAGCATCATTTCGCAACCGGTGGTGTCCTGCCTGGTTACAGTCCTGGTAAGGATATTCACCATTTCTACAGCCCCACTGGCGGGCTGCTTGGCTTGTCCGGCGGTGAGGCGATCATGCGCCCAGAGGTCACTAAGGCTATGGGCGGTAAGCCTGCTGTTGATGCGCTGAACAAAGCCGCCATTGGTGGTGGCGTGAGCCGCGTCAAGAAGATGCTGGGTGAGGGTGCCGCGTTCGCGCGCGGCGGCGTGTACCGTGCCCTTGCGTTCGCTAAGGGCGGCGTGTTCCCTAATGGCGGCACTGATCAGCGCGATCACCTGACTGAGCGCATTGCGGCCTTGTTCAATGAACTCAAATCTGAGCACGGCAAGCCCTATCAGTATGGGGGCACCGGCAACCCCAGCTGGGATTGCTCGGGCCTGTGGTCAGGCATTACGCAGTTCCTGAACGGCGGTTCGCTGCGCGCAGGACGTATCTTCAACACCGAAAGTAACTTTGGTAACTTCGGGTTCGTCCCCGGCTTGTCTGGCCGCGTGACCATTGGCGTGCTGTCCGGCAAAGGCGGCGGCGAGAACGGCCACATGGCGGGCACTATCGACGGGGTTAACTTGGAATCGGCGGGCGATCACGGCGTGCAGATCGGCGGTGCGGCACGTGGCTCCGATAACAGCCTGTTCAACCACACCTACACTTTGAAGGAGTTCCTTGGGGAGTTCATTTCAGGTGGCGCTGGTGGCGGTGGCGGCTTCAACCTCGGAGCAATGGTCAAGGGCCTGTGGGACGCGGCGATCAATAAGATCGGCGACTTCCCAGGCAAGGAGCAGCACGGCGACTTCGGCAAGCTCCCCGGAGCTATCGCTAAAACCCTCGCTGACAAGGCTTGGGACTTTATCAAGTCGAAGGTGGGCACCTTCTCCGGTGCCGCTGGTGTGGCTGGTAATGCCGAGTCGTGGCGCGAAATGGCAATGGCCGCGATGCGTCGTCAAGGCTTTAATGCTGATGACCCGGCGCAGGTCAACGCCATGCTGGCCCAGATTCAGTCTGAGTCTGGTGGCAACCCGGGTATTGCACAGCAGATTGTCGACGTCAACGGAACTGGCGACAGTGCGGGCGTTGGCTTGCTGCAGATCATCCCCGGCACATTCGCAGCCAACCGTGACCCCGAATTGCCGAACGATAGGCGTGACCCGTGGGCCAATATGAACGCCGCGCTCCGCTACTACAAGAGCAGGTACGGCACTGATTTGACCACAATGTGGGGTCATGGACATGGCTACGATTCCGGCGGCTGGCTCAAACCCACCCCAGGAGGGTTCGGCACCTACTGGAACCACACAGGAAAGCCAGAGGCTGTCCTAACCGCTGAACAGTGGGACATGCTGGAACGCAACTTCGGAGACCTCCGAAACGCAATCCCAGCCCTCGTCGAACTCGGCAACAAAGGCCCCGCAGCCTGGAAACAAGCCGCAGACGCACTCATGCACGTCATCAACACCGGCGAATACCTCGGCGCAGACGCAACCCACCTCGAAGAAGACCACCCCGCAGTAGTCGCGGCACTAGCCGCACACCAAGGAATCGTCAACGCCCAGAACGAAGTAAAACGCTGGCAAGACGCCGGGGCCTACGGCGCTGGCATCGCCAACGAAGTGTTCTGGAAAACCCTTGGCAACAAGTCCCCGGACGCACTTGCACAAGACGCGTTCTTCGAGTTCATCGGCGGCGGAAACGGCCTGATCAAGAAGCTGGCCACAACCCCACCGGACAAGCTTGCGCCTGTACCGGATTGGTTCACCCGCGACCAGAAGAAGAAGGAAGAAGAGCAGGCCAAACAGGCAGGCGATTCTAACACCGCTGCTTCCGGGGTTGATGGTGCCGCAGCCGCAGTTGCCGACGCAAAACCGGAAAACCCGCAGGACATTAACCCAACAGGGCCGCAGATCAACCCCGTGGATGCTGCACGTGAAGAACTCACAACAGCGTTCCACGGCGGTGATGACGGCTTCGGCGGGCTCGGCCAGCTGATCGGCGACACGCACGCGAAAACACTGGTGAACGCCACCGGTAATTTCGGCCGCATGGTGCGCAACAGCCTGGCCGCGAACGTGGCCGAGGAGTTCACGACCGCCTTCAACGGTGGCGACTACGGGTACGGCGCAACAGCTGGTGTTGTTGGTGAGGAGCGCGCCAAGTTCCTTGTCAACAAGGCCGCTGATGCTGGTGCCGCGTGGGGTGAACTCGGTGCCGCTTTTAATGGTGGTGATGATGGGTTTGGTGGTTTGGCTAGCCTGATGGAGGACATCGACGCGGCACACGGGTTGGTGAACCTCGCTGGTTGGGCTGGTCAGCGTGCCCGTGGTGGTACACGCCTGTATGACCAGGGCGGTGTGCTGCCTCATGAGGGTGCGGCGGTGAACCTGTCCGGCAAGCCGGAAGCGATTCTCACTAACGACCAGTGGGGTGTGCTGAAACAAATCGCCGATAAGGGCGATGGTGGTCAGCTAACCCTGGTGGTGAACGTGGATGGTGAGGAAGTCCTGCGGCAGCGTGTGGAGGCTGTGGAGGGCAAGGTCGAGGTGAACACCAAAGACCTGAAAAAGATCAAGGGTGAGCGTCATGTTGGTGGCGCGCCCACTGTTCTCACATAGCAAGGAGTGAGTGTTCATGGAATCCCTGTACAACGTTTCACTTGACGATAGTGCGGGGGTGACGTGGGCACTCACCCGGTATGCGCATGGCCGTAGGGGCATGTGGTTGATGGGGCCACCTGAATTGTCTGCGAAGGTTGACGTGAAGACCAGGGCAACGACAACACAGGTGGGTGCCACGCCGATTGGGTGGAGCATCGACAAGATGGAGGGCACCCTGAAACTGGGTTTCCATGCTGAGGATGCTCCGCTTGCGGAGTCGTGGCGGTTGTTTGTGCGGAATGTGACTCCGTTTGATGAGTCTGTTTTGCGGGTTGTTGTGCCCGGTAAGACAGCATTGTCGTGCAGGTTGTTGGTGAAAGACCGTGTGCCTGACCCTGGGGTTTCTCCCGCCACGTTGGGTTTGCGGTCGTTCACGGTTGATGTGCCTGTTGTCTGCTATGAGGGGTGTTGGCGTGGTGAAACTACCCGCCACACTGGGGAGGTTGTGATTCATAACCCTGGTGATTTGCCTTTGTGGCCGCGCGTCAGGTGGCAGGGCAACGGGGTTACAACGGTGACCGCCCCTGGTGTGGGGCAGGTGGAATTGCCCCACACTGGTAACAGGGTGGCGGTGTTGGACACTGACCCGGCTAAAGCCTCAATGATCACGGTTGGTGGTGAGCCCGCCCCGGATTTGTGGCGTAGGTTGCGGGGGCGTGTGTTTCCGCAGCCTATCCCCCCTGGTGGTAGGGCCACGTGGGTTTTTGGTGGTGGGGCTACCGGCATGGTGACCCCATTGTTCACGTCGATGTGGAGGTGATTTGGTGGCTTTCGCATGGGAGCTTTGGGGCAAGTCGCAGAAAAGCGTGCATGATTCCGGTGGCCGCACTGTGTGGCTGTTCGATAAGAACATGGAGCCTTTGGTGTCGCTGTCTGGGTTTCTCGAGGGCACGCAGTTTGGCGACGAGTGCAACGCGCCGGGCAAGATGCAGATTGATTTGCCTGGCACTCACCCGGCGGTGCGGACGTTGATGTTCGCGGATGAGGACACCAACACCCCTGACCTGAACCGTGTGTTGAATGAATCCCTTTGGGTGGTTGTTGAAACGAAGCACTATCGTTTCGCATACCGTGTCGTTGAGGTGGAGATCAACTCAGATTCTGACGGTGACGTGTTCACAGTGCATGGTGAAGGCTTGTGGGAGCTGTTTAATCACTTGCCGTTGTGGGCATCACCAGGCGCGCCGATTGTGGCTCAGCTGAAATGGTCGGATGTGCAGGCTGGTGATTCGCTCAGGGTTATCAAAAACTACCTGTTCCGCAACCTGGCTAAGGATTTTCAGCCGCAGTTGCTGAAGAACTGGGATGTATGGTCAGCGTCAACATGGCGTGACCTGCGGCCTGAGTGGTGGCCGTTGATTGTGAACCCTGTGCACGAGTCGGAAAACACCGAATGGACTGTGCTTGACAGTCGATTCAATATTGCTGGGGACATGTTCAAAGCAACGTTGGATGCGGCCGGGCTGCAACTGGTCGCTGAACTCTGGCTACCCGGTGACCCGCAGCCGTTCAGGAACCATGCCACGTTAAAGAACCCCACCATTGTGATTGACGTGAAGGCCAGGAACTTTGCGTCGTCCACCGGCGGGGTTGGCGACGTCATCAGGGGCGTGAAGGAGAAAATCGCTGGTGACAATGTGTCAAAGGCCATTGTTATCGACGACACCGCATTCAATGGTGACAACCCTAAAGCCTGGTGCGTGTGGGATGGTGACCACATGCGGGGCGTGTCGTCGAAGGTTGTTCTACGCAAGGCCACTGATAGTGCCGTGATCGTGGGGGGCAAGTCCCCGCAGATTGTGAACAGTCTCATTGCGGCTGGTTCGCAGGCGTTGTGGCAGGGTATCGGCGCGGCGATTGGGGCGTTGTTCCCCCCGTTTGCCGCGTTGTCTGCTGCTGGTGGCGCGTTCCTGGGCACGTTGCAAGCTAACGCTTTGAAGGACAAACTGTTCGCTTGGTCGGAGTTCCGGGCGTGGTCACGTGAGGACGCGCTAGGTAAATACCGGTACCGGGGTTTGGTGAAGCCTGGTGAGGGTTTCAGCTTGTCGACGCTGCAGCAAGCGTTTACCGCTTTGCAGGAGACGCAGGGGAAAGTGTCGGTGGCTTTTGAGGCTGGTGACGGTTCCCCGTATTTGTTTGGGCGTGATTATCGTGTGGGTGATCAAGCGGTGTTTCGTTCGCGTGGTGTGAACTTTGCGACGTTTGTTCAGTCGGTGACGATTAAGCCTGGTCGTGGTGGTGATGATGTTGATATTGGGTTGGGTGACCCGCGTTTGCGTGAGTCTTCGGCACGGTCGTTGGAGCGGTCGTTGAAGACTTTGGCGGCGGCGACTGATCGTATTAAGACTTTGATTCCTTAGAAGGGTTTTGTTGTGTCTACTGGTAATAAGCAGTTGGATTTCATGTGGCCTTATCCGGTGCCTGAGGGCATGCACCCGTATGCGCCTTTGTTGATTAAGCCCCTGGGGTTCAACATGGACATTGATCTGATTAATGATTTGTGCAGGTTTTTGTTTGATCTTGTGGGGGTGAAGTTGCATGATCAGGAGCCAACTACGGTGGAGTATTCGCGTGGGTGGGATGATTCGCGTGAGGTTGATGAGTTGGTTCCTGGTGGTTCGTTGGCTGCGGTGTGGTGTCCGGTGTTGCCTCCGGGGTTGTCGCTTGACCCGCGTACTGGGTTGATGAAGGGCACTTTGCCTGAGGGGGTTTGGTCGTGGACTGTGCATGTTGGGCCGCAGATCAAGTTTGATGCTTTGGGTGGTGTTGGTTCCCCGAATGAGGATGGGCGTTGGATTGGTGCTTTGGAGGAGCGGCAAGGTGCCGTGCAGGTTGTGGAGGATGCTGCGGCTCCGATTGATGTGTCGAAGTTGACGGCGAAGCAGCGGGCTTTGTTGTTGGCGGAACTGCAAAAAAATAACAGTGACGAAAAGGGTAGCGAGGAATAGTCATGGGCATTTCGCCAGACAAGTACCAACCCAAATGGGACGGCTCCCCACAAACAATGGGCAAAGCCCTGGAACACGCAGGCGGCGACATGGGCAACCTGCTAGCCCAGGGTTTTAACGGCCTCATCAAAGGCATCGGCGACGCCCTACGCGGCATCGGCGGGGCGATTTTCAAGCCAATTGTTAGCGCTTCGCAAGTCTACCGCGATGGACAGGCTGCGCTGCAAAGCCGCATCGAAGAACTCAAATCCCCTCTGGAGGAGACCGGCACGCTGTTCATGTCCAGCGGGGAGAAGAGTATTCATGGTGTTTTTCCTTTTGACGAAATGCTTGTGGGTTCGCGCGGCGTCGAGTTTGAGCGCATTCCCCATGCTATCCGACTCATGGATAAAGGCGTGTGGCGTATCGATGCCATGATTAGCGTGTCTGGCCTTATCGCTATCGCATCTTCCCATGTGGTGGAATGGCAGATCGAAGTGAAAACTCGCACCGGCGAAATGTGGCACGTCAAGCGTGGCTACATCACGTCGCGTGAGAAGGACCATTCCATCTTGTCCACCGTGGTGGCTGTGCCTGATGTTGGCTACACGGTACAGGTAGTTATCACGCACAATATATCTTTGTCTCGTGAGTTCTACGGTGGTGCTGACAGAAACCACTTGATGGTGTGGCACCTGAATAGGGAGATTGACGGCGGCAAAGGAACGGCTACGGGGCGTACGCGCTAGCCCGCATTGTTTCTACTCATTATTTTAGGCACTCACTAATCAAGTTGGGTGCCTTGTTTTTATGCGCTTTAGGAAGGTGCTAATGACTATTTTGACTGGTGATTTGAAGAGCATCACCAAGCAACCTTTTGACGGCCCTGACTGCTATGTGGTGCTGCAGTCATCGGGTGAACGTGTCGAGGGTGGAACGGTGGTCACGCGGGAACTGCGGCGAATCCACATGGAAGGCACCGGTGGGGTTTTCCGCAGCCCTGACATGTTCCCCGGGCCTGTCACAGTGACGCTTGAAGGCGGCACTGTGCATGGAACCTCGTGGACTGTGACACTGCCTGAATCAGGTGAGGCGAACCTAGCCAACCTGATCGGCGCGCAAACAGAGTACCCGCCCGCTGTCGTGGGTGAAGCGCAGCAGGCAGCCACCGCCGCGTCGGAAAGCAAACGCAAAGCCGAAGAAGCCGTCACCCAAGCACAGCAGGCGGCAAGCACGGTTGAGCAGGTGAAGAAAGACACCATCGCCGCACGAGACGAAGCACGCGAAGCCGTCAACCAGGCGAAACAAGCCGCAAGCGCAGCCTCCCAGGACGCTGTGCAGCAGGCAATGAACGACCTCAGCGGCCTGGTGCGTGACGAGATCACTAGGCAAATCGGGAAGCTCCCCGCAGGCGAAGGCGTTGACCCGGAGAAAATCGGCAAGGCCGTGGAAGAATACTTCCGGCAACACCCGCAAGGCGGCGGTGGCGCGGCCCCCACACCTGAGGCTATCCAGCAGGCAGTTGGAAACAAGATCTCCGAGGAAGTCAACAAGGCTGTTACGAAGCTGGTGGAAACCCAGATCAAGGAAATCGTCACAGCCGCAGGTGATGCTGGTGTCATCAACGTCAAACCAGCCGAGGGCACTGACATCACCACTGCTTTGCAGGCAGCCATTAACGACGCGTCGAAGAAGGTAATCCAGTTGCCTGCTGGTGAGTGGGGGTTGTCGAACACGATTAACCTCGACAAGCTTTCCGGCAAGGTCATGATGGGGCAGGGTGACGCCACGGTGTTGAAGATGAAACGCGGCGTCGGGAAGAACGCCATGCAGTCAACCAGTGGCGGCAATCTGCGGCGCGGCTACATGTCCGGGTTTGTTATCGACATGGACTGGGTGACGGGTGAGCGGCCTGCCACGGCGCTGCAGATCACGAACGCTGATTACGTGAAGATGGTTCAGATCGGGGTCATGAACTCCGGCGCAAATGCGTTCCTTTTGCAGGGGTTTGTGCGGAAAGAGAAGCCAACCGGCAACGGAACGAACGATTCCCTGGTTCTGAACTGCTGGACTGATGGTAGCGGTTTGAAGCAGAACACGGCGCAGGAGGGTGCATCCGGGTTCGGCATCATGATCAAAGACGAGTCGAACCGCAACCAGATCATTGGCAACCAGATTCGCCGCGCATCCTGCGGCATGGGCATTGGTGGGCGTGATACTACCGACCCGGCTTTGCGGCCTGAGACATTGATTCAGGGCGCACCGAAAGACACCCTCGTGTCTGGGAACAGTGTGGTCATGGCCGAGAACCAGTCAATCGCTTTCGAGCCTATCGGCTTCACCATCAAGTGCTACCGCACGAACATCACCGGCAACATGCTCCCCGTGTCCAAGGACAACGGAATCAGCGTGGGCGGGTACAGCGTGGTCATGGCCAACACCATCGGCGAAACCTGGAACCACGGCATCGCCTGCTCCGGGCACGGCACAAAAATCCAAGGCAACGACATCTGGAACGTGGGCCTTGAAAACCAACTACGCCCACCCGCAGACGGCCCTAAAGACTGGGCGGCCGTCGCACTGGAAGACCCCATCGGCTGCACCGTCATTGGCAACAGCTACGCGCAGGACAACCCCAAGGCTGACTGCGCGCACATGGTGAAGATTGTGTTGCGCAAGGGAACGAAGAAGGAGCAGGTTGGCGGCAACACCATCATTGGTAACAACGCCCAGGAAGGCACTGTGAAGAAGGATTTCATCTTCAATGGGAATTTCAACCCGGCGCGCCCGGATATGATCATCACGATTGAGGAGTGGAAGAAGCTTCTTGATAAGCCTGATGAGGAGCGTGTTCGGGTTTTGGCTGGTGAGGTTGTTGATGAGCGGTTGAAGAAACTTCCTCCCGCGCCCGCGCCTGCTCCGGCGGCTAGTGAGGCTTCGCCTTTGTTGAAAGCGTTGGAAACCCGCGAGGGGCCTACCCCTGGTTTGCATATTCACCCATTCCAGTTGTGGACGCGTGGGGCACGCAGGCTTGCGCCGGTCACCTATTCTTGGCCTAAATATTGGGAGGCGGTTGAGCACGCGCGCGACGTCACCGCCAACTACCTTCACAATCCGCAGATCGCAGGGCCGTTCATCGCCAACCCTCATAGTGGTGTGGGCACGAAGAAAGAGAACGACTACGAGTTGACGCTAACCACCACTGCGGCGCTCGGCATGGTCAACATCGCCTACGTGCTCACCCAGTGGGGCGGTCGCAGCCACTCCGAGATCATCAAGGAGATCGACCAGTTCATAGACTGGTACGGGCGTCACCGTATTCACGGTGTGTTCCTTGATGAGGCTGTCAATGGCTGGGGCGACCAGGCAAACAAAGTGCAAGGCTATGTAACGCTGTACCAGGAACTCCGCAAAAAGTACGGAAGCGCCTTCTACATCACAGCGAACCCGGGCGGCAACACTGTTGAGGGCATGCTGGGTGCGGCGGATACGCTCATGGCTTTCGAACAATCCGCGCAACGCTACATTGACGACGAGACTATTTGTCCTGGGCACTACAGAGGGCATAACCCGCTGAGGTTCTGGCACGCGGTACACAACGTAAACGATGTTGAGCAGGCCAAACAAGTACTCAAGCGTGCCAGCGTATCGAACGTTGGGCAAATCTGGCTCACCACTGACACATTCACCGGTGAGCTGGGTAGTGAATCCGAATGGAACAACCCGTGGGACAACGCACCGGACCCCGATGTACTGCGCGAAACCATCGCATGGGTGCGTCGTGAAGGAAACTACATCCTCCCCATCGAATACGGGTAGGAGCACAAACAACAGCGAAAGGAGTGAATATGGACCTAGGAACACTTAACCGAGCAATGGGTTCCAACGTCGATTCGGCGTTTGTGCAACCCATGAATGAAGCCATGAAGTTCGCGGACATCACGACCGTGGCGCGCGCAGCAATGTGGTGCGCGCAGATCGGACATGAGTCCGTGGGCCTGCAATTCATGCAGGAACTTGGCGGGTATGACTACTTCACCAGCAACTATGAGGGCCGTGGCGATCTCGGCAACGTCTACCCTGGTGATGGTGCACGTTTCCATGGTCGCGGCCCCATACAGCTCACGGGACGGAACAACTACGGGTCGTTCGGTCGATGGTGCCATGATCGTGGAATCACCAGCGACCCGAACCTGTTTGTGAATGACCCGGATTTGGTGGCCACCCCGAAGTGGGGATTCATGGCTGCTGCTTGGTACTGGGTGGTGGCTCGGCCACTGCTCAATGAATTTGCTGACCAGGCAGCAGACCCGAACCTAGAGGGCTGGCAGCGGTACGAAGGATTCAAAGCCGCAACCCGCGCGATCAATGGAGGAACCAACGGAATCGACGACCGGCAACGCCGCTTCGACTTCTGCCTGACCTTGGGGGAGTCACTGCTTCCTGAAGGTTCAACCGGCGGCGGCGCGGGTGAAACCCTGGTCAACCAGGCTGGTGAAGAAGTAGAAATCCCCTACAGCCGTGAGGCCGTGGTACAGGACACCTACTACAATTGCGGGCCCGCATCCACCCAGACTGTGGTGTTCGCCGCCACCGGTGTTCTCAAGCCGGAAGGCGATTTCGCTGTGGAGCTGGGCACCACAGTCAACGGCACAGACTGGATTGGGTTCTTCCCGAAGGTGCTGAACAAACACATCCCAGGGGCTGAATACCAGTCAGTAGAGATGCCTAATGACCCACCAACGGCGGACCAGCAGGAACGCCTGTGGAACGACATCAAAACCTCAGTCAAAGCTGGTCATGGTGTCATCTGCAACATCGTTGCTCCACCGTCGAACTACCCGCGCGGCGTGTACGGCTCCGTCTCCCCAGCCTATGGCGGGGGCGTGGTGTACCACTACATTGCCGCAATGGGATATCGAGACGGTGACCAGGGGCGTGCCGTGTGGATAGCGGATTCATGGTTCAGCCCATACGGCTACTGGATCAGCCTTGACCAGCTGGCCTCGCTGATACTGCCGAAGGGCTACGCCTACTCGACCGCACCCGCAAACCCAAACATCCAAATCAAAGGAGGACCAGTGTCCCTATTCGGACATGAGCAAGTCGCCGCGCTGAACGACGCCAAAGTCGCGGCGCAGGAAACCAACAAAAAGCTTGACCGACTAATCCAACAAGTGGAATACATCAGCGGTCAGCTTGGCCCCTGGCCGCAGTTGGGCCAGAACTCGAAGGGTGAAAACCTCACCCTCGTGGATGGTGTCGCCGCCGCCCGGCGCGACATCGCCAACATTCAACAGCAAATCCAAACCATGAAGGGAAAATAAAATGGCACGCCATAACCTGAATTCCAAGTCCGTGCAGATCATCGAAGAGGCCGCAACGAACCTGCTTGCTGAGCAGCCGTGGTTCGCGCGCCGCAAGAACACCCTGGTCGCAGCTGCCCAGGCGGTGCTGCAGGTGCTGAGTGTTGTTGGCCTCATGGCTGGCCAGCTGCCCGCTGATGTTGCCGCTGTCGTGGCTGTCATCGCAGGTGCCGCAGGTGTTGTCATTCAGGCTTCCATGAAGGGCAGCATCACTCCGTCGGTTGTGGAGCGTGTGTCTGATGAGGCAGCCGCAGTTGATGCGGCTTCTCAGGAGGCACCGCTTCCAACGTTTGACTCTCACCAGGGGTAAGCCATGTGGTGGTTGGCGGCACAAATGCCGCCACCGCAGGTGGCTGAGGCCGTGAGCATCAGTGAGATCGTTGGCTGGGTGGGTGGCATCGCCACCGCTGTGAGTGTGATTCTTGCCGCGTGGACAGCGCACCGCAAAGGGCACGCTGACGGGAAGGTGGAGGAAAGACGCCTAGTCTTGGACGAGTCACAACAAATTGTGAACAACCTAACCGCCACCGTCGGGGTGATGGAAACCACCCTGAACACCGTGACCGCGCAACATGACCGGCTCGCACAGCAAGTCACAGACATGCACACCAAGCTAACCAATCAAGACACCCAGATCACCGACCTGACCACCCGCATGACGGACATCAACCAACGTCACCGCACGGCTGTGAAGCATATCGCGGCTCGTGAGGAATGGGCGTCGAGGAAGTGGCCGGGTAAGCGTCCGGATGATTTGCCGGTGATTCCGCAGATAATTCAGGCGGACATTCGGGAGCTTGCTAAGCAGGCTCGTGATGAGGTTTAGCCCCTTGTGAAGATGCGCCCCCGCGCCACCGTTGTTGGTGGTTGCGGGGGCGTTTTTTGCGTTTCGGGGTGGGGTCATTTTTGACGACAATTTGACGACATTTCACACTAAAACACACGTAAATACACGCAAATTCAACAGGGTTGCTACACGGCAAAAACCGCACTTGACCAGCAAACATGCAGGTAAACAACGGTATGGACAAAACCCAGAAAGTCGGTTCGAGTCCGACTGGGGGCACCAAAAAAACCCAAGGTCAAACCCCTAAACCGCGTCACCAAAACCCCGATTTGACGACAATTTGACGACATTCCCCAAAGAACCCACCAAAGCATCCAACGCCCCACGCACCGCATCCAAGTCATCGTCAAACAACTCCGCATACACATCCAACGTCATAGCCGCAGACTTGTGTCCAAGCTGCTTTTGCACCACCTTCACATTCGCCCCCGCCGAAACTAAAAGTCCGGCTGCCACATGCCTAAGACCATGAATAGTCAACGAAGGAAACGACGGGTCTTCGGCGCGCACGCGCCCCAACGCCGAATGAAAAAAAGAACCCTTCCCCGGAAGCCGCATAGGCCCGCCCGCAGGCGACTCCCACAACCACCCGGTGCGCGGCTTACCACGTGCCGCATCTTCAAGCATCCCCATCACATGCCCAGGGCAAGCCACTGTGCGCCGCTCATGAGTTTTCGGGGTTCCGACAACCACCTCGCCCCCTACCGTTACTGCGTTCCTCGCCACCCTGATGCGCCCGTTCAGCGGGTCCAAGTCTTGCGCCTGCAAGCCAGCGGCCTCACCCCACCTAAGGCCAGTGGTTCCCAACAGCCAGATCAGCTCACCCCGAACCGTTGCCTCGTCCGCTAGGCGCTTCAATTGGCTGATGGTGAGGTACACCTTTGTTGGGTTGTTCTTGCGGGGCAGGGTGACGCTTTTAGCCGGGTTCGCGGGTATGAGGTTGTCGAGGACGGCCATGTCTAGAATCTTCGACAAGATCGCATGGTGGTGCCTGGTGGTTGAGGGTGATTGGGCGCTGGCTGACACCCAGGCTTGCACTTCCGACGGTTTGATAGTTTTGATGCGCCGGTGCCCCCAGTGTGGGAGGACGTGGTTTTTGTAGTCGAGGGCTTCGACGCGTGCTGTTGAGGGTTTCAGGTGGGTGCGGGTTTCCATCCATCGTGTGCCGAGGGCCTGGATGGTTATGTTGCCTGCGTTGGGGTCAACCCAGGTGCCATTGATGATGGAGGTGGTGTGTGTGGCCACCCATCTTTCGGCTTCGCTTTTGGTGCGGAATCCGGTTTTGGTGCGGCTTTTGCCGTCTGGGGTGCGGTATTGGACGCGCCATTTTGTTCCTTTGGCGGTGTCATATCGTTTGATTGATGCCATTGTTTTTGTCCTTGCATTGTTGCAGGTCAGATGTGGTTTTTATTTAATTATTGGGGGTTTTGTGTCCGCATTGTTTTGTCATGCGGAAAGCCCCCACCGTGCGGGGTGGGGGCTGGGTTAGGTTCGTGCGGGGCGGCCGGGTTTTCCGGGGCGGGTTGCCCACCAGGCTTTGATTTCCTTAGCGTCCCATAGCCTAGTGCGCTCAACATGATGGGTGGGGGCGGGGGCTTGTCCGCGTGCAACGTATGCGGTGAATGATGATTGTGATAGGCCGGTGTGGTCAAGCACTGCGGTGATGGACCAGGCCACCCCGCCGCCGGGTAGCGTGATTTCGACGAGCGGGGTGGTCATACGCGGCACCCCTGATCATAAACCATGCGCCCGCGCTCCGCCGGGGAACTGGTGGGCAAAGCGGGATTGTGGCGAGAAACACCATCAGAGTTTCGGGTTTGATTATCCACGGTGCACCTTCCTGTAAATTTTGCAGATAGCCTGAATCCAATTGCGGATAGTTTCTATATACGAATCGAGTACCCTATCCATTTCGCGCGGATATAATACCGCCAGCATGGCTAAGTTCGATATAATAACAACGAGGATAAGAATATCGCAGTTCATTATTGCTTCCTTTTCATGAAACCCCGCATGGTGGCGGGGGTCTGGTTTAGTTTCGTCCGATGGGAACAGGTGCGCCGTATTTCTGGTAGTTTTCCCAGGCAGTGGCTGCTGCCTCGCGGTAGGTGCGGTGCCCCCACTCAGTCGGGTAGAGGGTGTTCAGGAGTTTCCCTTGCTGGTGAATTTCAGTTACGGGGTCAATGATTACCCACAATTCAGCTGATTCCATGATGCCGTCTTTTGAGGAATAGCAGGTGCTTCTCTCGATGACTGCGAATGCTTTGCCTTTGTGGATGACTTCCCAGCGTCCTGACATGACGTGCTTGAAGGTGTAGGGGGTGTTCATTGTTGGTTCCTTAATCCAGGGGCCGAAGCCCCCGGGGTTTGCATGGTGGTTAGTCGTCGAGGTCTTCGGAGTCTAGGGCGCGCATTTCCTCGGTCTTGTCAGCAAGCCATTGCTGCCATTGTTCGCGCCCAAACAGTGCATCGAGTACTGGCCAATCGTTGGTGTCGTCGCTGAATGCCATGCCCTTTTCGCGGCTCATTCCAGCAATGGTTGGGTCTACTGCGAGGCGTGCTTTGCGGGTGCCGTCAAGATCGAAATCGACAATGAACTGTGGGCCGTTGTGGGTGGATTCTTCTGTGGGGAGGCTTGCCATTTCGCCGTATGCGATGCCCCATTCAGCGGGGGCGATGTTCCAGTCGAGGTTGTTGAGGGTGATGGTGGTCATTGGTCTTGGTCCTTTCGGGTTTGAGGTGGGCGTGAGGCTTGTTTGCCTTACAAGATTTATATTACAGCGCCACTCTGCAATTAACAAGATGGCAGTTCAGCAACCCCACCAATAAAGGGGTAACTACAGTCAATCACTGTAAGGACCATCCGCCCTCACCTGCGACGACACCGCCACATCCTCATCCTCAGCCCTAAATAGCCGCACCGCATCAGCATCGGAACGCCGCATAATCTCACCAAGAATCTGCTGATTCGTCGCCTCCCTAAGCGCCGAAGCAGGGCTAGCTGCGCCCGCCTCGAACCGCTCAAGAAACCCGGTCTCTACAAGCCCATCAATCGGTGACCGCCCATAAGCGCGGCAAAGCGCGATCACCATGTCTGGCTTCAAACTTCCACGGCTAATCTGCTGGGACACTGCGCCGGGGGATAGGCCAAGTTTGGCTGCTGCTGTGCGCATGGAGTCGGGGCCAATAAGGTTTTCTACCCAGTCTTTGTGTCTCATGCCTACAGCGTAACCTCATTTGAGGTCACTATGCAATGAGGCAGGTAGATTAATGTTTTTTAATCAAATGGGGGTAGCGGTCGGGGGTGGCATTTGATGGTGGCTGTTGCAAGATTCGATCAGCTGGTCTTAAATGAAGTCATCGCCCGCTAAGAGCAACACAAGCGGAAGATAAAAAGAACCTTATGATGTGTGAAAATTTAATTAGCTGCCTCGTGAAAGATACTTACCTCACGTTGGGATAACGTGACGAAGCTCTCGCAAAGCATCGGCAAGGACACCAGGAACCCGGACAAAAACCGGAGGGAACGAACACGAGAAAGAACACAGCAAAGGCGTGAGCAGCACAAAAGCGCGGTGCAACCCCGCGCCACGCCACAAAGCCCCCACAGTGGATGAACAACACAGGGGGCCTCAAACCATCAAAACCACTACCAAAGAAAGACCAAAGAAAATGCCCGCCCCATTCGAAACGCCCTCACCCCCAACCCCAACATCGGCACCATCCACGGAGCATGCCTAACACCATCCGCAGTTTTGAGCCGCTAACAGCAATGCAACAACTTCTCAAAATCAAAGCAACAGCTCTCATTTGCCAAAGAATCCTAAACGCAATCCACATAAAACGGGTGCTCGAGGAAATCCAAGCCGAATCAGGCCCCGCAATAGCGCCTATTCGAGACCAAAACGCCCCAGTAGAACACGGGGTCGGGCTGCTGCAAATCATCCCAGGAACTTTCAGCAACCATGCCAGCGCATCCAACATGCCGCACCCGATGAAATTCACCCCAAAAAACAACCAACGTCCATACGCATTAGGAGGAACACTCCCCGCACGAACCCCGCAACTTGACAGGGACATCAACGAACCCTGGGGAAACATCACCATCGACGACATCAACCGATGCATCGAAAGATTCACCAAAAAGGAAAGAATAATGAGCGAAAGAAAGTACCGCCTCACTGACGAAACAATCACGGTCTTTGGCCGCACGCTGTACCGTATTCAAGCCACCGAGAACATCCCAAGCCGATATGTGGATAAAGGCGAACTCGGCGGTTTCATTGAAAAGGAATCGAACTTGTCCGGCGACGCGTGGGTGTCCGGCGACGCGTGGGTGTTCGGCGACGCGTGGGTGTCCGGCGACGCGTGGGTGTCC
>ERZ772978.81-NODE-81-length-38594-cov-266.193_pt1 | contig 38594 bp, 27 predicted proteins | sample MGYA00511675_ERZ772978 | MGnify/ENA primary metagenome ERZ772978 (study PRJEB29015, sample SAMEA2738092) | human oral metagenome | biome: human oral; feature: human-associated habitat; material: saliva | place: China | collected 2156 ... | reverse complement strand
AGCCTCCCATTCCTTGGACTTCAATTTCGATGTCCAAGAAACGGGAGGCAGTTCAGCCCAGGTGCAGGGGTTCCCCCGCTCGCAGGGACGCCAGGGCGGCGCGCAGCGGCTGGTTCACGTCCACGTTGGTCACGCCGACCGCGCAGTGAGTGGCGTCCAGGGCCGAGGCCTGCACGTCGAGCCGCGCGTACACGCCGCAGCAGACGCTAAAAGACTCAAAGCGCAGGCCCTCCGCCGTGCTGGTGACCACCGGGTCGAGCATCCCGATCCGCGTCAATCCCCCACCGGGAGTGGGAACCATGCCGGGCGGCACGTAAAAGCGGGTGCGCGCCACGCGCGCGACCGCGAGTAGGCCGGCGGCCACCACGTCGGGGCGCTCCATGAAGCCCGAGAAGAAATAGGGGCGCGCCGCCTCCCCCTCGGGGGTGGACCCTCCCGAAGTAGCCAGCGCAAGCCCCGCGCCCTCATCCAGGCGCGAGGGGACACCGTAGCGGTAGGCCAGCTCGTAGTCCATGTCGCTCCTTCGCGTGAGTGTGGCGCCAGGCTAACACAGGGCCCCCACATCTGGAGCCGACTTCACGCCCACCCCAGCCCACGCTCGCAACACGCCCGAAACGACACCACACAGCCCACCCGATGCGGCCAGGGCGCCGCGGCCGCCCTCGCAGCCGCGGCGCCCCCCACGCAACAGCGCTCAGTACGTCAAGAACCCCCAGCGGATCAGGTCGCGCAGGGGAGCCTCGACCTCGGCGCGTACATCCTCCACCTCAACCGAGGTGAGCATCGCGACGGCCGACGCGATCTGCCCGACCGTCAACTCCCCATCCGAAGCCCCCACGACCGCGGACACGGCCGACGAGACCGGCACGGAACGGCCCAGCCCCCCGCCCTGATGCAGGATCAACAGCTCCGGATCCGGGCTACCCGGCACGTAGTGGCGCTCCTCGCGCACATCCGACGCACGCGTGAGCGCCACCTCCCACAGCTCGGGGGCGCGCAGGGAAGCCAGCGCCCACGCCACGTCGCGCCCGCGCGGGGCGTGCCCATCGAGGGACAGGTCGTAGGCGCGAACCCCACCCGAGGCGGCCTCGGCCTCGTCGAGCCTGCGCAGCGCCACGAAACCCATGCCGATCGCGCCCGTGCCCGCGCGACGGAAATCCACCAGCCACGACGTAAACGCGCGATCGTAGTCGGCGCGCGCCATCAGCTGGCCGCCCGAGTCACGGATCCACATGTCCACGTAGCGCGCCGGGTCGAGCACGTCACGCTGGACCACCCACGCGTCCACCGGCAGGCCCTCCAGCCAGGCGTCGACGCGCCGGGACCACTGCGTGTCCGGGTTGCGGCTCGCGGGAATCTCCCAGTTCGCGAGCATCTGCAGCGTGCCCCCGGGCGCCAGGTAGGTGGGAGCCTCACGCAGGACCGCCCGGATCAGGTTGTCGCGATCCATGCCGCCGTCGCGGTACTCGAGCAGGCCGGCCGTCCCGCGCACGCTGTCCGGCGTGATCACGAAGGGCGGGTTGGAGACGATGAGGTCGAAAGTCTCACCGGCGACCGGCTCGAAGAGGGAGCCCTCGCGGACATCGATGACGGCCTCGTTGAGGGCCGCGTTGAACTGCGTGAGCGCGCACGCCCGCGCCGAGAGGTCGGTGGCGACGACGCGGCGCGCGTGCGTGGCCAGGTACAGGGCCTGGATGCCGCACCCGCAGCCCAGATCCAGGGCCGAGTCAACCCGATCGCGCACCGTCATCTCCAGGAGCGTCAGGGTCGCCCCGCCGATGCCGAGCACGTGGTCATCGGCCAGCGGCCTGCCGGTCTGTGCCTCCCCCAGGTCCGAGGTCACCCACCAGTCGTGGTCCCCGCCCGGCAGCGCGGCCGCGTGTGGGCGCAGGTCGAAGAGCGCGCGCATCCAGGGGTCGTGCTCGACCTCGGGCTCGGAAGCCTCCTCGTCGGGGTCCCGCATCGTCGGCAGGGTCGGCGTCTTCGGGGACGAGGCACCCTCGCCCGCCTGCGCATCCTCACGCTTGGGCGCAAACTTGCCGCACCCGCGGGTGACGACGAGAGCGGAAGTGGCCTCGGCCTCGTCGATAGTGGCCGCGAGACCAAGGGTTTCCAGACCCGCGGCGCCCAGCGTCAGCAGGGCCGCGTCCAGGGCCGAGGCGCGCTCTGGCTGGCCGAGGACGAAGAAGCGCGTGAGGGTAGCCGCCGGGTCGGTGACGCCCGCGAGCTCGACGAGGGCGGGCAGGCGCGAGTCGCGCATGAGGGCGGACAGGGCGCCGTCACTGAGCAGCGCCTCAAGGGTGTCAGTGGTCCAGCTTGCCGCGATAACGTCGAAGCGCAGGCGCGCGATGAGGTCACGATCGAGGGCGGGGACGGGTACGGAAGTCGTCATGCCTCAAGACTATCCCCATGAGTACAATGCGCGGGTACCCAACCAGGATCCCCACGCCCAGCTCAGAGGAGGAAACCCATGTCCGGAGGACTTGTCGCCCTGCTCGACGATATCGCGACCCTCGCGAAGGTCACGGCCTCGTCGGTCGACGACGTCGCGGCTGGCGCCGTCAAGGTCTCGTCGAAAGCAGTGGGCGTCGTCATCGACGACACGGCCGTCACCCCCCAGTACGTCGCGGGGCTGAGCCCGGACCGCGAGCTACCCATCATCGGCAAGATCGCGCGCGGCTCCCTCATCAACAAGCTCTTCATCATCCTGCCGATCGCGCTCCTGCTCACGTGGCTCGCCCCCCACTTCCTGCCGTTCCTGCTGGTCGTGGGCGGCGCGTACCTGTGCTTCGAGGGCGGCGAGAAGGTCCTCGAGAAGCTCGGCTGGCTGCCCGGACACCACGAGGAGCACGAGGAGGGCGGCGCTGCGTCCGCCGAGGAGCTCGAGAAGTCCATCGTGTCCTCCGCGACCCGCACCGACCTGATCCTCAGCGCCGAAATCATGCTCGTGTCCATGGCCGGCCTATCGAATGAGCACGGCGCGATGCGCGTCGCCGTCCTCATCGGGGTCGCCTTCTTCATGACGTTCTTCGTGTACGGCCTCGTCGCACTGCTGGTCAAGGCCGACGATGTCGGCGTGCGCCTGGCGCGCGGCGCCCTCGAGCCCGAGGACAACCGGCCCGGCCCCGTCGACAACGTGGGCCGCACGATCGTTCGCGTCATGCCGCACGTCTTCAGCGTGATCGGCGTCGTCGGCACGGTCGCGATGCTGTGGGTCGGCGGGCACCTGGTCATCGCGAACCTCGCCGAGGTCGGCGTTCCCGTCTTCCACCACGTCCTCGAGGCCGCCGAGCACGCGGTGTCCGGCGCAGGCGGATTCGTGACCTGGCTGGTCGAGACACTCCTGTCTGGCGTCTTCGGTGTCATCCTTGGCGCCGTCATCGCGTGGCTCGTCGTCGGGGCTTCCGCGCTCGTGCGCCGCGTGCGCGCTCGGGCCTGATCGTCTGTCGTTTCACGAGGCCGGGGCCAAGGATGCGCGATCGCGTTCCCCAGCCCCGGCCTCGTCGTTGATCGCGATCCACGAAAGGTGACACAAACCCCCTACGCAAACCGGGACTTAAGTACTACCCTTGGAGTCAACAGTCAAACGACGACGACGCCCAGGAGGAGCATCATGACCGTCTACACCCTGCCCGACCTGCCCTACGACTACTCCGCGCTGGAGCCCCACATCTCCGGGCGCATCATGGAGCTGCACCACGACAAGCACCACGCGAACTACGTGGCCGGCGCGAACGCCGCGCTGGAGAAGCTGGCCGCCGCCCGCGAGTCCGGCGACTTCGCCGCGATCAACCTGTGGGAGAAGAACCTGGCCTTCAACCTGGGCGGTCACACCAACCACTCCATCTTCTGGACGAACATGACCGGCGAGGGCGCCTCGCGCCCCGAGGGCGAGCTCGGCGCCGCCATCGACGAGTTCTTCGGCTCCTTCGAGTCCTTCCAGGCTCAGTTCGCCGCCGCCGCCCTGGGCCTGCAGGGCTCCGGCTGGGCCGTCCTCGCGTGGGACACCGTCGGCAAGCGCCTCGTGACCTACCAGATGACCGACCAGCAGGGCAACATCCCGGTCGCGACCGTTCCGCTGCTCATGATCGACATGTGGGAGCACGCCTTCTACCTGGATTACCTCAACGTCAAGGCCGACTACGTCAAGGCCTGGTGGAACCTGGTGAACTGGGAGAACGTCGCGTCTCGCTTCCAGGCCGCCCGCCTGTCCTCCGGCCTGGTGAACGCACACTCCGCACTGTCCGACCTGGGCACGCAGGCCATCGACACCGTCAAGGGCTGGTGGAAGAACTAAGCGTTCTTCGCGACGAGGCCGTGGCGCTGGTCGCGCGACCAGCACAACTACACACACGCAGCAGAGGCGGGGCCCTTCGGGGTTCCGCCTCTGCTGCATCCCTGGAGGTGCAGAGGGGCAGGGCCTATGAAGGGGCGGGCCTGACAGAGGGGCCCGCGGCCAGTAGAGGTGCCCGAGGCCAGTAGAGGTGCCCGCGGCCAGTAGAGGTGCCCGAAAGTGACGGCGGTAACCACCCCTCCAAAAGTCGCACGTAATTTAACGCGGTCATTTTTCGAGACAGCCCACAAACGTTGCAATTCCAACGATCGAATTTCAAAACCTAAAATACAGGTACGGGAATTACGTGCGACATTGCCGGGGAACCACTCGGGCATAACAAAACCGCCCGGCCCCATCGGGGCCGGGCGGCAGTGGCGGTAGCGCTGGGATTTGAACCCAGGGTGGCTGTGACACCACACAGCATTTCGAGTGCTGCACCTTCGGCCGCTCGGACACGCTACCTTACCCGGATACTCTACTACACAGACCCCCGCGCAACGCAAATCGACCGGGCAGGCTGGGAGCAGGGCCACACCGCCCCGCGGTGCGCCGACCTGGCTCTCACGAACAAGCACGCACGCCCATGGGCGCAACTGCAGTGAGCGAGACCGGTCTTGCACGAGTGCAAAACAATAGGTACCGAAGAGATCAAAGCACCACCAATTGCAACTAATAACCCCCCACACCCGGTCCACATAACCGGACCAGGCCCCGCCCCAGCATTGAGAACAGCTGAAAACAAGACGAAGTAAACGCATAACATTCACGAGCGCGCATACATGCTCTACTCTTGCAGAGTCTCTATTCAACGCAGCGAAAGGACTTTTCGTGTCTGCGCCACGTGCGACTAAAGGAACGTCGCTCAAAGAACTAACGCTTCGCGGCATCATCATCGGCGGCATCATTACGCTGGTGTTCACGGCCGCGAACGTGTACCTGGGCCTGAAGGTCGGCCTGACCTTCGCGACCTCGATCCCGGCGGCTGTCATCTCGATGGCTGTCCTTCGCTTCTGGGGCGACCACACGGTCCAGGAGAACAACATCGTCCAGACGATCGCGTCGGCGGCGGGCACGCTGTCGGCTGTCATCTTCGTCCTCCCCGGCCTCGTGATCGTCGGCTGGTGGAGTGGCTTCCCCTACTGGCAGACCATGTTCGTGTGCGCGGTCGGCGGTTCGCTGGGCGTCATGTACTCGATCCCCCTGCGTCGCGCGCTCGTGACGGGCTCGGACCTGCCCTACCCCGAGGGCGTGGCCGGCGCTGAGATCCTCAAGGTCGGCGACTCCCAGGAGGCCGGCGAGGACAACAAGCGCGGCCTGCTGGCGATCACCTGGGGCGCCCTGGCCTCGGCGGCGATGGCCCTGTTCGGCTACCTGAAGGTGACGGCCTCCGAGGTCGGCGCCGCCTTCAGGATCGGCTCGACGGGCACGATGCTCTCCACCTCCCTGTCGCTCGCGCTCATCGGCGTGGGCCACCTGGTCGGCATGACGGTGGGCGTCGCGATGCTCATCGGCATGGCCATCTCCTACGGCGTCCTGCTGCCCCTGTACGCGAACGGCCAGCTGGAGGGCGCGGGCGACCTGACCGACGCCCTGTCGACGGTCTTCAAGACGGACGTGCGCTTCATCGGCGCGGGCGTCATGGCGGTTGCCGCCATCTGGACGCTCATCAAGATCATGGGCCCGATCGTCCGCGGCATGTCCGAGTCGCTGCGCGCCTCGCGCGGCGCCAAGGAAGACGGCGCACAGATCGATCGCACCGAGCAGGACATTCCCGGCAAGTGGGTCATCGTCTCCATCTTCGTGGCCATGATTCCGATCGCGGGCCTGCTGTGGTGGTTCATGCGCGGCACGCAAATCGAGCACAACACGGCCGTCCTGATCGCCGTGTCGGTTCTCTTCATCCTGCTCGCCGGCCTGCTGGTCGCGGCGGTGTGCGGTTACATGGCGGGCCTCATCGGCTCGTCGAACTCGCCCGTGTCGGGCGTGGGCCTGCTGGTCGTCGTCATCACGGCGGTCGTCATCCTGGCGGTGCACGGCCGCGGTTCGACCACGGAGGAGAACACGGCGCTCATCGCCTACACGCTGTTCACGTCCGCGATCGTGTTCTGCATTGCGACGATCGCGAACGATAACCTGCAGGACCTCAAGACCGGCCAGCTGGTGGGCGCGACCCCGTGGAAGCAGCAGGTCGCCCTGGTTATCGGCGTCGTCTTCGGTTCGCTGATCATTCCTCCGGTCCTGGAGCTCATGCAGAACTCCTTCGGCTTCCAGGGTGCACCGGGTGCCAGCCCGGATGCGCTGGCGGCCCCGCAGGCCTCGCTGATTTCCTCGCTCGCCAAGGGCGTGCTCGGCGGCGGCATCGACTGGAAGCTCCTGGGTATCGGCGCGGCGATCGGCGTCGTCGTCATCATCATTGACGAGGTCCTGCGCCCCGCCTCGAAGGGCAAGCTGGCCCTGCCTCCGCTCGCGGTCGGCATGGGTATCTACCTGCCCGTGTCCCTGACGATCCTGATCCCGATCGGCGGCCTGATTGGCTTCCTGTACAACAGGTGGGCTGACAAGCAGGCGGACGTGGAGCGCGCGAAGCGCTTCGGCACGCTGGCTGCGACGGGCCTGATCGTGGGCGAGTCCCTGTTCGGCGTCGTCTACGCGGGCATCGCGGGCGCGACGGGGTCGGATTCCCCGCTGGCGCTGCCGTTCATCGGCGACGGTTTCACCCCGGTCGCAAACGTGCTGGGCATCGTGTTCTTCGCGGGCGCGACGTGGCTGCTTTACGGCTTCGCCCGTAAGATCACGCGCGACTCGGATCGCGAGTCGAAGGCTCAGGACGGCGCGCAGAGCGTGCAGGGCTGACCCGGTCCTCACACCTTCCCCGGCCTCGTTCCTGTTCTCAGGGACGAGGCCGGGGTTCGTGATGCGCTCGCCCGGGCCACGAGGCCGGGGTTCGTGATGCGCTCGTCGCCTGTCGGCGGGCGCGAACTTGTGCCCATTCGGGCGGCCAAAAATCCCACGATGTGAACACCGAGTGTCTTTGACAGCTGAGAACTAACTGCATGTCAAGGCATATTTGACTGTATTCCAGCAAAAATGACGCTTTCCTGACTAGTTGAATAATGATACTTTAATAACATGAGACACATCCTGGAACCGGACGTCACGTGGCTGCGGGACCCAGGAACGTCGGTGAACCGCTTGACGGTGCACGCGACGTGGAGGTCACGCAGGCCACTTCAGATGCTGTCGAGCACCTGGCAGGTTACCGGTGCCACTGGCACCGCTTCGGAGCTGATTCGTCGTGCTCCCACTCAACAGAATTTCGGCGCGACGTCTGTGCCCGGCGTCCTCGAGCTGGACGGCTCGTGGATGCGCGGTGAGGGTCAGGCCCGCGAGGAGGACGCCTCCCGTGTCGGCGACGAAGAGCCCTCCGACCTGGTACACGCCTCGATTCTGCGCCGCAAGTTCATCTTCGATGCCCCATTGAAGGAGGCGGTTGAGCGCGGCTGGATGATGACGCTGACTTTCGGCGGCTTCTCCGGCCCTCTCTACGCGTGGGTTGATGGAACGTTCGTTGGTTTCTGCGCGGACGGTTTCATTCCTGCGGCCTTCGACGTGACCGGCGCGTTGCAGCCTACTCACTCGCATACGCTCGTCGTGTTGCTGATGGATTCGCCGGTGTGCTGCCACGGTTTGTTCCGCGAGGTGTCGTTGGAGGCCAGGCCTCCGGCTCACATCGTGGACGTGGTGCCGGTGGCGTCCCACGATGGCCGCGCGGGCGCGCTGACGCTGCGGGTTGAAACGACGGGCGGTGTCGAGGTTCACGCCGCGCTCGTGAACGAGACCGAGCAGGAGAGGCTGTGGTCTGCGGTCGCTTCTCCTGATGAGGTTGTGACCGCGCGGGGTCTGGACGTGATCCCGTGGAGCGCGGAGGAGCCGGCGCTGTACCGGCTGATTGTGACGCTGCGCGACGAGGAGGGGGTCAAGGACACGGTTTCCCTTGACCTCGGCTTCCGCGACGTTGAGGCGACCTCCCAGGGGGTGAGCCTGGCGGGCAAGGCGCTGGCCCTGCGGGGAGTGACCCGCAACGAGTGCGACGGGCGCACGGGCCTGGCCGTCAACATCCCGGATATGCTCGACGACATCGTGTGGTGTAAGCGCCACGGCGTCAACACGGTCGTGATCGCTGACGCGCCCGGGCACGCCCGGTTCCTGGATCTGGCCGACGAGTACGGCCTGTACATCATCGACTGCGCGTCACACCTGTACGGCCCGGGGGTGGCACGCGACGAGGCCATCGAGGCCGCGCTCCGTCGGGATCGCGCGCACCCGAGCGTCATCGCCTGGGCGATCGGGGACGAGGAGGACGAGGTCCGCGCCGCCCACGCTCTCGATCCGACGCGCCCGGAGTACTCCCAGGCGCGTTTCCCGGACCTGCGCAAGGTGCGAGGCGAGGAGTTGCACTACGCGCCGGTGACGGTGGCGCCCTCGTATTCGGGGGTGACGGTACGCAACCACATGACGTTCACGTCCACGTCGGATCTGGAGTTCCTGTGCCGCGTGGTCGAGGAGGGCCACGAAACGTGGGAGTATTCGGCGTCCCTGGATGTCGCGCCGGGCGAGACGGGCTTCCTTGAGGTGCCCTGGCCGTCCTCGGGTATGCGCGAGGTCTTGGTGCGTCTGTCGTACAGCACGGGCTGGGCGTCGGCGGGCTTTGAGATCGCGCACGGAAGCTTGACGGTGTAGGCCGCGTCGGCCTCGCGAACGGACGTGCGTGGGGGGTGACTCGCTCGAGTCACCCCCCACGCACGGCTCGCACACCCCGCAGCACCCGCAGCGCGCACGGCGCCCCGGATAGCGCGACGAGGCCCGGGAACCCAGCCCAGGCCTCGTGCGCGGCGAGGCGAAACGCTCAGCGGAAGGCGGCGCGCCTCGTCGGGATGGTCGGCATGCCGAGCATGACCGAGCTCGACCCGCCGCACGACGCCGGCTCTTCGACGTCCACGAGCTGGAGAACCTCGCTGTCGCGCGCCTCCGGGTCCTGCAGGGCGGTGGCGAGCATCAGCTTGATGCGGTTGAGCTGGTTCACCTCGGAGGCACCCGGATCGTAGTCGACGGCCACGACGTTCGCCTCGGGGTAGCGGGTGCGCAGCGCGCGGAACATGCCCTTGCCGACGACGTGGTTGGGCAGGCACGCGAAGGGCTGGGCGCAGATGATGTTCGGGCAGCCGTGTTCGATCATGTCGACCATTTCGGCGGTCAGGTACCAGCCTTCGCCGGCCTGGTTACCCAGGCGCGCGATGTCCTGGGAACGCTCGATCATCTCTTCGATGGGCCGGTGCGGCTCGAACTTGCCGTTCGTCGCCGCGAACGCGCGGTGCACGGGCTTCTCGTACTTCTTGAGCGCCCAGAGCACGATCGGCATGATGTAGCGCTGCTTGCCGTCGATACCCAGGTTCTCCTTGTCCCACGCGGCGGTGGCCACGGAGTTGTGGAAGAACTGCATGAGGCCGGGCAGTTCGGCCTCGCAACCCTCGGCCTCGATGACGTCGACCGCGTGGTTGTTGGCGTCGGGATGGAATTTCACGAGGATCTCGCCGACCAGGCCGACGCGCGGCTTGCGGGGAATGTCGCGCAGGGGCAGGGCATCGAAGGCGCGCACGCACTCGCGGATGATCTTTCCGTAGGAGACGCGCCCACCCAGGGCGGCCACGCGGCCCGACGTGATCCACTCCTGCACGTAGGCGTCCCACGTGCGGTACAGCTCCATCGCGGAGCCGGGGGTGGCCTCGTAGGGGCGCACGCGCAGCAGCATCGACTGGATGGCGTCGCCGATGACGAAGGCCTGGATGGCCTTGTGGATGTGGGGGATCCCCAGGTGGAAGCCGGGGTTGTCCTCAATGCCCTGGACGGACAGGGCGATGACGGGGACCTGCGGGTATCCGGCGTCGCGCAGGCCCTTGCGCAGCAGGGCCGCGTAGTTGGAGGCGCGGCACATGCCGCCCGTCTGCGTGATGCCCACGGCGGTACGGTCGGGGTCGGCGCGCCCGGAGATGAACTCGTCGAGGAGCTGGCCGATGACGACGATCGCCGGGTAGCACGAGTCGTTGTTGACGTATTTCAGGCCGACCTCCATGGAGGTGCGGCTCGTATGCTCCAGGACACGCACCTTCAGGCCCGCGGTCGCGAACAGCGGGGTGAGGAAACGGAAGTGGATCGGCGACATCTGGGGGGCGAGGATCTCGTAGCCGGCCTCGCGCATCTCCTCGGTGAAGACCGCGCGCGGCTTGATGTGCCCGGCCGCCTCCTCGCGGGCGGCGTCCCCGGAGGGGTCGCGCAGGGTGGCCGTGTCGACGGAACCCGACACCAGGCCCACGGACGAGGCAGGGGCCAGTCCCGCTCCATCCGCGCCGTTCTCGCCGTCGCCGGCCCCGGCCTCGTTCATCGCGGAGGTGAGGGAGGCGCGCTCGGTGATCGCCGCGTCGAGGGAACGCAGGCGAATCTTGGCGGCGCCCAGGTTGGAGACCTCGTCGATTTTGAGGACGGTGTGCACGTCGCCGCGGCCCTCGAGGATCTCCTGGACCTGGTCGGCGGTGATCGCGTCGACGCCGCAGCCGAAGGAGTTGAGCTGGACCATCTCGAGGTCGGGCTCGTCGCCGACGCGGGCGGCGGCCTCGTAGAGGCGCGAGTGGTAGGACCACTGGTCGAGGACGCGCAGCGGGCGCTCGAGGCGCGCGTCGATGATGGAGTCCTCGGTGAGGACTGCCATGCCCAGGCCGACAATGACCTCGGGGATGCCGTGGTTGATCTCGGGGTCGAGGTGGTAGGGGCGGCCTGCGAGCACGATGCCGCGCACGCCGTGCTCCCGCATCCACTCGATGGTTTCGACGCCCTTCGCGCGGATCTCGGCCTTGACGGCGGCGTCCTCCTCCCACGCCTTGTCGAGGGCGGCCTTCATCTCCTCAACGGGGATGTCGTAGCCGTATTCCTTGAAGGTCTTGGACAGGTGGGCGGGCAGGTAGTCGCGGTTGCCGAAGTTGACGAAGGGGCTGATGAACTGTGTGCCCGGCTCCAAGAGGCGCTCCATGTTGTTGCGGATGACCTCGGGGTAGGTCGCCACGATGGGGCAGTTGAAGGAGTTTTCGGACTCGGTGAGCTTCTGCTCGAAGTCGACGCAGGGGTAGAAGATCGTCGTGATGCCTTTGTCCAGCAGGGACTCGATGTGCCCGTGGACGAGCTTGGCCGGGTAGCACACGTTCTCCGAGGGGATGGACTCCATGCCCGTCTCGAACAGGTCGTGGTTGGAACGGCCCGAAATCATGACGCGGAAGCCCAGCGCGGTGAGCATCGTGAACCAGAAGGGGTAGTTCTCGTACATGCCGAGCACACGCGGGATGCCGATGTCGCCGCGGAACGCCTTCTTCTCGGTGAGGCGGCGGTAGCCGAAGATCCGCTTGTACTTCCAGTCGTAGAGGTTGGGCAGCTCCGACTTCTTGGGCACGCGCTCCAGGGACGCGCCGCGCTCGCAGCGGTTGCCCGACACGTGGCGCTCGCCGTTGGAGAAGGTCGAGATGGTCATCTGGCAGTGGTTCTGGCACAGGCGGCACGTCTTGCGGGTCGTGTCCACGCTGAAGCCTTCCAGGGCCTCAATCGTGGCCAGGGACGAGGTCCCCTCACCCGTGTCGTGCATGCGCGCGGTCAGGGCGGCGCCGTAGGCACCCATGAGGCCCGCGATGTCGGGGCGCACGACCTCGCGACCGGTGAGCAGCTCGAAGGCGCGCAGCACCGAGTCGTTGAGGAAGGTGCCGCCCTGCACGACGACGCGCTCACCCAGGTCCGAGGGCTCCTTGAGCTTGATGACCTTGTAGAGGGCGTTACGCACGACGGAGTAGGACAGGCCGGCGCTGATGTCGCGCACGTCCGCGCCTTCCTTCTGCGCCTGCTTGACGGAGGAGTTCATGAACACCGTGCAGCGGGTGCCCAGGTCCACGGGAGATTCGGATTCCATCGCCATCCGCGCGAAGGAGCGCACGTCGGTGCCCATCGTCTGCGCGAAGGTCTGCAGGAAGGAGCCGCAGCCCGAGGAGCAGGCCTCGTTGACGGAGATGGAGTCCACCGCGTGGTCGCGGATGCGCAGGTACTTCATGTCCTGGCCGCCGATGTCGATGACGGAGGTGACGCCGGGGCAGATGAACTCGGCGGCGCGGTAGTGCGCCATCGTTTCAATCTCGCCCTCGTCCATGGTGAGGGCGGACTTGACCAGGCCCTCGCCGTAGCCGGTCGCGCACGAGCGGCCGATCTCGCAGCCCTCGGGGAGGGCGCCTCGCACGGCGCGCACGATGTCGACGGCCGCGGCCACGGGGTCGCCCTCGTTGGAGGCGTAGTGGGTGAAGACGATGCGGTCCTGAGAGTCGATGACGACGGCCTTGATCGTCGTGGAGCCCGCGTCGATGCCGAGCCAGCAGCGGCCCTCGGCCTCGTCGAGGCTGGCCTTGGGGATGACGTCGAGGCTGTGGCGGGCCACGAACTCCTCGCGGTCCTCGGGGGTGGCGAAGAGGGGGTCCATGCGCGGGGATTCGACCTGCACGGGGGCGGCGGCGAGGCGTTCCATGAGGGTGGTGAGCTTGTCGCCGCGGGTGTCGACGGAGGTGGCGCCCGCCTCCTCGGCCTGGCGCACCCGCTTGGCGGCCTCCTTCTGCGCGAGGAGGGCCGCGCCGATGGCGACGTAGAGCTGGGCGTCATCGGGGGTGACGAAGGCGTCAGCCTTGGGCAGGAGGGCCTTGTAGGCCTCACGCAGGGCGGGCAGGAAGTGCAGGGGGCCGCCGAGGAACATGACGGTCCCGCGAATCGGGCGCCCGCACGCCAGGCCCGCGATGGTCTGGGTGGCGACGGCGTTGAAGATGGAGGCGGCCAGGTCCTCGTGGGCGGCGCCCTGGTTGATGAGGGGCTGGATGTCGGACTTGGCGAAGACGCCGCAGCGCGAGGCGATCGGGTAGAGCTGGGTGTGGCGGGTCGCCATCTCGCCCAGGCCCGCGGCGTCCGTGTGCAGGAGGGTCGCCATCTGGTCGATGAACGCGCCGGTGCCGCCCGCGCAGGTGCCGTTCATGCGCTGCTCGGGGGTGGGGTGCAGGTAGGTGAGCTTGGCGTCCTCGCCGCCCAGCTCGATGACGACGTCGACCTCGGGGTGGAGGCGCTGGGTGGCCTCGGTGCCGGCGATGACTTCTTGGACGAAGGGGATGCCCATGGCGCGGGCGGTGGTCAGGCCGCCGGAGCCGGTGATGGCCGCGTGGACGCGGGCGCCGGGCAGGGCACGTTCGACGTCGGCGAGGAGGGCTCCCAGTGATGCGCGCACGTCGGCATTGTGGCGCCGGTAGTCGGAGAAGAGTCGGCGGTTTCCGTCCAGGACGACGGCCTTGACCGTGGTCGAACCGACGTCGATGCCGAGCTGATAGGGGCGGCGATGCTCGCTGGCGCGCTGCGTTGTCATGGGACCTCCTTGAATCATCCATCAACTTAGGGCCAGGATCGTATCCCGTCAAAGGTATGGTTTACCTTCCTCGCACGCGGCACTAAAACGGCGTAGAACCAGGGAAAATCGCCTGTATGACACATCACGCAGACCGCGAGACGCACGACGCATCCGACGAGAATTACAACATGTGAAGCGTTGCAAAATTAGACCCCTCGGCAAGAAACCCTCCCCCGGCCTCGTCTCGCCAGCGCGGCACTGCCACGCCTGCCTCGCCTGCCTCGCCACGGCCTCGCGCATCTTCGACACCAGCGCCACGAGGCCCCACGCATCCGCAGATGCGAGGCGCACGCGCCGTTCACGAGCCCGTCGCAATCGTAGCTACACATGCGCAACCCGGCAAGAACTTGCGGACGAGCCCGCCTCATCGCACGCTAAGCTAGACATACGAGCTAGCCGCCAGATCACAGTCACGAGAGGGGAGCGACATGAGTGGACGTATCACGTACCGCGACACGAAACCCTTTTGTGTTCCCGCGTCACTTGATGAGCTCACGGGTCCATCCACAGGCACCGTGCACCTCCCCGTGCGCTTGAGTTGGGCACCAGGGAATGGCTCGTTTAGCCTCGACGACGACGGCGAACGAACGACGGTCTACCAATGCATCATCGGCGAGGGCAGCGTGGAAGACCAGCGATGCTACCTCAACCGCGACACCCTCACCGACATGTGGCCAATACTGCGCCTTGACCTAGCGATCACAGCCGCATGGGAAAACCGCTTCGAAGCACTGCATGGGAGGAACAAATGGCTCGCTCTGTACAACAGACGCAACGCCAACTAATCGCATGCGCACTCGAGGTCCTCGCAGACGAGGGCTTCGCCCTCGCCGGCTCGGGCGCGATCCGTGAACACGGGATGACACAGCGCCCCACCAACGACATTGACCTCTTCACGGTCATGCAAGCCGCCACGCGGTTCCCCAACGCAGTAGGCAACCTCGTTGAGCACCTCACTGCCAACAACTACGACGTCACCGTCGAACGCGCAAGCTCCTCTTTCGCCCAGCTCTCCGTCACCCCACCACACGGGGCACCACTCAGCGTTGATCTCGCTATCGACTGGCGCGCCCACACACCCGTACGCCTCGGCATCGGACCCGTTCTTGACCTTGCTGACGCCGTCGGCAACAAACTGAGTGCGCTTTACTCCAGGAGCTACCCACGCGACTATCTGGACGTCGATGCGATCCGCTCCACCGGAACGATCAGCGATGCGCGCCTCATCGAGCTCCTTCAGGAACGCGACGCAGGCTTCGACACAGGATTCTTCACAGAGTGTCTGCGCGGAGCACACAGCATCAGCCTGACACAAGTTGCGGCCTACGGCATCACTGCCTCGCAGCTCCACGCGATTCAACGACGTTTCAGCAGCTGGGCCGACGATATCGACAATAAACGCAACGACTAGCCACAAAACGGCACGGCATCCTCCGAATGAAGCCCCACCCCGGCCTCGTCTCGCCAGCGCGGCGCTGCCACGCCTGCCTCGCCTGCCTCGCCATGGCCTCGCGCATCTTCGACACCAGCGCCACGAGGCCCCGCGCATCTTCAGCGCACGCGCCGTTCACGCGCCCGCCGCGACGCGAATCGCCCGAACCTGAGTGGCCTTGACGCTCACCCAGAGGGAATCACCAACGCCGAGGCCGAGGTCAGCCCACCCGGAGGCGGTGACGCGGGCGCTCACCGAGACTCCCCCCGCGAGCGCGACGCGCACGCTCACGAGGGAGCCATCGACGTCGACACCCGCAACAACGCCGGGCAGGACGGAGCGCGGCGAGGCGTGGGATTCCTCGCGGGAGAGGGCCACGGCCTCGGGTGGGAAGGTCAGCGCGACGCGAGCGGGTTCACCGGCGGGGCTGGAGGGAAGGGGGTCGGGGCTGCCAGCATCCGCGCCAAGCGCGGCGTCAGCGCCTTCACGGCCAGCCCCCGCGGTCTCGGTCTCACTCTCGGGCGAGTCCGCGGCCGCCCACAGCGCTCCCTCACCGACGCGCACGCCCACCAGGCCGGGGCGGACGGCGGCGGGGCCGGCGACGATGTTGAGGCCGGCCAAGCGCGCGGCGAACACGGACGTGGGCGAGGCGAGCACGCGGGCGGGCGAACCCTCCTCGACGACGCGCCCCTCCCCCATGACGATCATGTGGGAGGCGAGGGCCAGGACCTCGGCGATGTCGTGAGAAACGAGCAGGGTCGTGATCCCCGCGCCCATCAGGCGCTGGCGCAGGACGGCGGAGACCTGGGCGGTCGCCTCGACGTCGAGGGCGGCCGTGGGTTCGTCGAGAATGAGTACCTCGGGCCGGAAGACGAGAGCCCGAGCGATGGCGACGCGAGCGGCCTGGCCGCCGGACAGATCGGAGGCTCGCCGGTATGCCAGGTCCTCGATGCCCACGGCCCCCAGCTGCTCAAGAGCCACGGCCCGGGCCTCAGCTCGCGCGACGCCGCGCGCGCGCAGCGGGAACGCGACGTTGGCAACCACGCTCATGTGGGTGAAGATGCGCGGGGCCTGAGAGACCATGGCGACGCCGCGCCGCCGCGCGGGGACGAAGGTGGTGGCGTCGTCGACGACTCGCTCCCCGATGCTCACGACCCCGCGATCCACGCGCAGGGTCCCGGCGATCACCTGAGCGAGCGTGGACTTTCCGGCACCGTTGTGGCCGACGACGGCCGTCACGAGGCCGGGGCGCAGCGCCGCGTCGACGTTCCAGCCGCGCTCAGTCACGGTCCCGGCAACGTGGACGGCAGCGCCCGCAGCATCGTCATCCGAGGCGTCGAGGCCGCATCCGGGATCAGCCGCCGCTGATCTCCCTGCGCGAGCACCCGAGGCGGCCTCGGACGCAGAACCGCGCCCCGGCCTCGTCGATGACAGGCGCGCGCGCAGGAACGAGACAGCACGCCCCCACGGGGTTTCCGTGAGCGCGACGACGAGCGCCGCGACCCCGAGGAGGACGACGCCGAGCGCGAGGGCCAGGTCCGCGTCGGACTCGCGGGCCAAGTAGATCTGGAGGGGCATCGTGCGGGTGACGCCCTGCATGGAGCCCGCGAAGGTGAGGGTCGCTCCGAATTCGCCGAGGCAGCGGGCCAGTGCGAGGGCCGCGCCGCGCCCGAGGCCGGGCAGGACCGTGGGCAGCGTGATCTGCCAGAAGACGCGCGAGGGCGAGGCGCCCAGGGAGGAGGCCATCTCGTCGAGCCCCTGCTCGCGGGAGCGCAGCGCGGACTCGAGGGTGACGATGAGGAAGGGCAGGGAGACGAAGACTTGCGCGATGACGACCGCGGTCGTCGTGAACGCGATGTCGAGGCCGGCGCCGCTCAGCAGAGCGCCCAACGTCGAGCGCCTGCCGAAGGCCGCGAGGAGCGCGATGCCGGCGACGACGGGCGGCAGCGAGAGGGGCAGGGCGACGAGGATGCGGGCGGCGCGCACGCCGTGCCACGGGCGGGACAGGAGGAGGGCCGCCGGGACTCCGAGGAGGAGGTCGACGCCGAGGGCCATCACGCAGGTGCGAAGGGAGAGCGCGAGGGCGGCGGAGGCCTCGTCGGTGGCGAGGGTCGCGCCCAGGGTCGCCCAGTTGACACGCCCCAGCATGAAAGCGAGGGGCAGGACCAGGAAGCACAGGGCGAGCGCGCCGAGGCCCCCCGCCCAGACGGGCAGGGGGCTGACGGCGGGTGTCCTCCGCGACTTCACGGGTCGACGTTACTTCGCGGCGGGCGTGAAGCCGGCCTCTTCGAGAATGGCCTGTCCTCCCGTCGAGAGGACCAGGTCGATCCACTTCTGGCCGTAGTCCTTCTTGGTGGAGGCGCTCACGAGGGCGATCGGGTATTTGTTGACGGCCTCGTCGGCGCCCTGAATCTCGACGGTGTCGACGGCGTCGCCTTCGGCGAGGGCGTCGGTCTTGTAGACGATGCCGGCGTCAGCTTGGCCGGAGGACACCTTGCCACGCACGTCGGTGACGGCCTGCTCCTCGGAGACGGGATGCAGGGTGACGCCGAGAGCGTCGGTGAGGGTCTTGGTGAGCTTGCCGCAGGGGACCTCGGGCGCGCAGATGACCAGCTTGACACCGTCGAGCGAGGAGTCGAGGCCAGTAATGCCCGCGGGGTTGCCGGGCGTCGTGATGAGGGTCAGGGTGTTGGTGACGAAGATGGTCTGTTCGTCGACCTGGGAGGCGTCGGCGGCCTTCTTCATGGTGGACTCGTTGGCGGTGGCCAGGACGTCGACGTCCGCACCCTCGCCGAGCTGGGTGACCAGGTCCTGGGAGCCCGCGAAGTTAAAGCGGACGTCCACCTCGGGGTTGGCGGCCTCGAAGTCGGTTTCGAGCTCGCCGAAGGTTTCGGTCAGGGAGGCGGCGGCGTAGACGTTGAGGACGATCTCGCGGGCGGGCACCTGGGAATCGTCGGACGAGGCCGTGGCCTCGGGGGTGGGGGCGCCGCCCGAGCAGGCGGCCAGGGCCAGGGCGGCGGCGCCCAGGACGGGGAGGAGGCGTAGGGAGCGCACGGGCATCTCCTTTTGAGAGGGAAACGAACGTGCTTAATCTAACAAGTGGAGCGACGGTGGGCAACAGGCGGGAGCGAGCATGTCACTTGCGCCCCCAAGCGGCCTCATATTGGGATAAACAGGCTCCTCAATTAACCCGGGGACGTCCGTACTAAATGGGCGCTTGGCGCTCTCAGGGGGACCGGCGAGCGCCCCACAGGCGCGCACCTCACGCACACCCGAGCATTTGCCACGGATTGGGCGAGCACTAATTCCTCTTCCCTCCGACCGCTCGCACCACTCACATCCGCGGGACTAGGATCACATTGATACGCACCGCAGACACACGGAGGACACCATGCCCAAGCCCGTCGACTACGACCTCGGCCAGATCGACGCCCACATCATCGCCTATTCGGACCGCGTGCAGCGCGGCACGAAGGAAGACCGGGCGACCCCCGCGTGCGTCGGCGCGCTGACCGCGGCGGGCCTGGGCCAGGTGACGATGGCCGCAATCCCCGAGAGTGCCGACGTCCTCGAGACGGAGATCCGCGACGCCCTCGAGGCCGGTGCCCGTTTCGTCCTGATCCTGGGCGGCTCAGGCTTCGGCGTGGGCAACTACGCGCCCGAGGTGGTTCGTTCCCTCATCGAGGTCGAGATCCCCGGCATCGCCGAGCAGATCCGCGCCCACGGCCTGACCAACACCCCCCTGTCGGGCCTGTCCCGCGAGGTCGTCGGCGTGACGGCGCGGGACTCGTCGGGGGCTCTCATTATTTCCTCGCCGGGTTCGCGCGGCGGCGCACTCGACACTCTCGAGGTGGTCACCCCTCTGTTGGGCGCGATCTTCCACCAGCTCGACGAGCCCCGCTAACCCCCTCCCCCCATCAATGTCGCACGTAATTTGGGTTACCTCACTTTTGTAAGGTATCTAGAAAACCGCAGAATCTCAACGATGCGATTTCAAGATTTGAAAGGTTTACATGGGAATTACGTGCAACATTTGTGGGGAACCATGCCGGAGGTGCGTGGGGAGCCACGCCCGAGTGCGGCTTGTCGAGTGGGCGGGCCGACCACGAACACCAGGAGGCCGCGCACGCCACGGCCGAGGCGGAGTCGTTGAAGTAGTAGCGGTTGCCCGAGGGGCCGTCATGGGAGGCCTTTCGTGCAGGAATGGCTTTCCCCCAGCACAACGGTCAAGCGCCGCCCACCTGCATCAATACGCGGCGGGCGGCGCTTAGTGAGGATGGTCGTCGGCTCCTCGATCAGGAGGCGTAGCCTACCCAGCGGCCGATTCATGCGGAGCGTCGTGGTCTCAACCGGTCGAGCCATGCGATCAACTCGGGCATGTCGGTCCAGGGTGCCCCGTCCCACGCGGTCGCGCCCTGCGCGAAGCTCGCCCGCCGTCGCTGCACCCGTAGACAGGCCTCGTCGGTGTGATCGATGAGCCACTGAGGAATTTCCATTGCTTTCTCATAAGCTCCCCGTTCCCACTTACTAACGAGTTCCTCAACGACAGCACTTGCGGTCCCGCTCGAACAGACGTCCGCACAGTGATAGACAAACCACGCCTCGATGCAGGGATTCGACAGTGCTGCACCATGATGAAAGTCCGTCTTCTCCGACAACCACTTCTTCAAGATCGCCCTATGCGGCTTATTCACATCCACATCACAGATGATCCAAGCACCAGAGATAGAGATACCCTCACGCTCTAGCTCCTTAACCTTTTCCCCCATTATCTCAACCAAGTTCTTGAGAGAGGATTTCGAGTTGTTTCTACAGAAAGTAAAGGAAAAGGCGCGACCATAAAGGTGCTGATTCAGCGCATTCAAGTATTGCTTCTCTGTCGCCCCTTCAACGGCGAGAACGACAATGGGCTTCACTGGTTTGCTGTGAGAGCGTCCCCTGAACCCGCGCGAAGTTTTCCTCGTTGGAGCTTGTCGTTTCTTACTCATCGCAACCCCTACAGCCGCGGTATGCCGCCGAGACGACCCGACATGTACATCCGCTGCAGGTCACTGCCCGATCGAATGTCGGACGCGGGGAAGTCCGTGAGCCTCGTGAGTTCTGACCGGTGATCGTTCTTTTCCACCAGCCAAATTTCGTCACGCCGCAGAAGGTCAACGCGGAGTAGATGCAGCTCATGCGTGGTAAAGATCAGCTGGCGCTGCTCGTCGGGTCCCGACGCATCCAGGAACAACCGAATGAGCTCCTCCGTCAGTTTTGGATGAAGTGAATCCTCAAGCTCGTCGATCAGATAGACTCCAGAGCTCTGGGCTCCTCCTGCCCAATACAGGATGGGCAACAGGTGCAGGTAGCGGATACTACCGTCGGATTCCTGCTCAAGGGGAAGCCGAAACTCGTTGTTCCCATCCCCGTGCACGGTGACAAGACGCTCATAGACAACATTTCCATCCTCGGTATTTCCATCCTCGGCGCGGCGAGCGCGAAAAACAGCCCCACTCTCCGCATTGAGGTACGCCTCAGAGGTGTTATCGAGCAGCTGCTCCTCGACCTCATCAAGGATTTTCTCTTCTGCAGGCACCTTGGCTCGAGGAACGACTGTGAAGCAGATATCGGAAATACCGGTGTCGGCAACCGTCAGCCCCTGCCCAACAGCGGCACGAAAAACCTCATCGTGCGCGATCCGCTGAGGCATGAGAATGTAACGCGCTCCCCGTTTAAGGATCGTCAGGCGCTTAAACCATTCGATGACGGAGCCCAGCAAACTATTCTCGTCGTCAATGAGTCCGGCATTGAAGCAGGTTTCGAGGAAGAGACGGTTTGGCTGCACCGTCTTCGACGCGGCCTCAAGCGACGCGTCATCCTCAAGATCGCCGTAGAGAGAGAGTTCCTGGCCGTGGCGCTCGAAGACCGCCTGCTCATCTTCTGAGCGCACACGATACAGGGACTCCTCGACGATTTCTCCCGCGTTGAACGCGACCTCGTAGTAGACGATGGCCTTTCGATTCGACGTCGCATCCTGCACATCGAGGACGATCTCAACACCGATAACACTGGGCCTGTTGGCGCCAAAGAGAAGGTGCGGGTGATAGTGCAGGCGCTGCCCACGCTTGCGCGGCTCTCGCAGCATGACCTGCAGGTGAGCGAGGGCGTCGAGGAGAGCGGACTTTCCCGCGGCATTCGCGCCGTAGATCGCAGCGACGGGGAGCACGCGGTTCTTACTGCCGAGGTAGAGGGTCTCTCCGTGGCGAGTTTCTTTCCCCGCAATCATCGTGAAGTCGACCGGCTCCGAAAAGGACTTCCAGTTGTCGAGGTGAAGGACTCGCAGCATCGCACTCTCACTTTCCCACTTAGTTGCAAAAATTCTACATCTTCCCAGGAATGAAGTCTAAGTGCGCTGTATCACCAATTGCATGCCAAAGTTCGCCGCCATCCCGCCACACCACAACACAAGATCTCAAACAAGCGCCGCCCACCTGCGTCAATACGCGGCGGGCGGCGCTTAGTGAGGATAATCGCCGAGGCCTCGGTCAGGAGGCCTGGATCAGGAGGCCTCGGTCAGGAGGCGTAGCCGACCCAGCGCCCAGACGAGGCGAAGGTGGAGGATCGACCGTCGACCTCGCGCGTGCCGGTGACCATGGCACCTGCTTCATCCATGTAGTACCAAGCACCGTGATCCAGGATCCAGCCGGTTGCCATCGCGCCGCTACCACTCAAGTAGTACCAAGAGCTCCCACCGTTCAGCCAGCCGGTGACCAGCGCACCCGAGGACCGCAGGTAGTACCACTTGCCGTCCACCTGCACCCAGCCGGTCGCCATCGCGCCGGTCGTCGGGTCGAGGTAGTACCAGGAGCCGCCGTCGTAGAGCCAGCCGGTGGCCATGGCGCCACTGCCGCCCAGGTAATACCAGGCGCTCCCGCCGTTCAGCCAACCGGTGACCATCGCGCCCGAGGAACGCAGGAAATACCACTGACCATCGACCTGGGTCCATCCGGTGGCCATCGCGCCGGTCCTCGCGTCCAGGTAGTACCAGGAGCCAGAGTCGTAGAGCCAGCCGAGGGCGACGCGCCCGCCGCTCAGGTAATACCACGAGCCGTCGATGAAACTCCAGCCATTGCCCGAGGGGTGCCCGGCGGAATCCAGGTAGTACCAGGCCTTACCGTCGTGGATCCACCCTGTCATCATCGCGCCGGTGGCATCCATCCAGTACCACTGGCCGCCGTCATTGATCCACGCCGAGGCCTCGGCGGAGGGCTTGCCCGCAAAGTAGTACCAGTTGCCGCTGGTTCCCTTCCACCAGCCGGTCTTGGCGGCGGGCCTCCCGCCCGCGAACCACCAGGCGCGCGGGGTGCGACCGCCGTATTCGTGACCCCACGAGGCGCCGGAGATATCGTTGTAGGAGATGCCCGACGGCGCGAAGGTCGCGATGAGTGACGGGATGTGCCCGGAGGACCAGAGTTGATTCATGGGTGCCCACACGGTCGTTCCGTCAACGACGGAGGCCGTGAGCCGATCGGGCGAATACCATTCGGGACCCGTCTGGACGATGACCGATGGGGACAGGGCACTCAGGAATGATTCCGTGTTCGAGGTCGGCAGGCCATGGTGACCAGCCTTGAGCATGTCGACATGCCCAACGATCGGCGCAATGCGGTCCTCGTAACCGCCGCCAGCCTCGAGGTCGGCGGCCAGGTAGGCGGAGTGCCCGAAGGCGCTCACCTTCGCGGTGTACGCGATGAAGTTCGCGTCGCGCACACCGGTCCGCTTGTAATTCTCGGCGGGGTCGGTGGGGATGATCTGAACATCCATGTCGCCCAGCGTGATGTGGGTGTTGTAGTCGTGGATGTTCTGCACGATCGACGCGCCGTACGCGCCTTGCGCCCATTGCGCGGCCGCCATCATGTTGTCGTAGATCCACTGGTTGTCCCACAGGCGGGACTTGTCCGTGATCCACTCGTCGGAGTACTCGGGGCTGAGAATGACCTTCGGGCGGAACTTCCTGATGATCTCGTCCGCGTTGTCGATGTGGTCGGAGTGGGCGTGGGTGCCCAGGTAGAACGCGAGGTTGGAGGAGGTGACGCCGTGGTTGGCCATGTAGCCGAGCACCCAGTCGGTGTCTCCGAACGACGCGTCGACGATTCCCTCGCGCTTGGGGTAGCGCGGGTCGGTGCCGTCGGGGGCGCCGACGCCCTCCGCGCCGTCGATCATGGCGAAGACGCCGCGCGATTCGAGCAGGATGGCGTCCGCGGAACCCGTGGTCGTGAGGACGTGGACGCGGGTGGGGCCGTCCGTGCCGGGGAAGGTGTAGACCTGCGCATCGACGCCGTCGGCGCTCTCCTCCTCGGACGAGGCCGTGGCACCGTCGGCGGATTCGTCGGCGGAATCGGCGGCGTCAGAGGCATCGGAAGTGTCAGCGCCGTCCGAGGCCGCGCGATCCTGCGAGGCGGCAGGGCCGGCCGCCTCGGCATCCGTCCCTGACAGGTCGAGGTCGACAGACGCGACGTCGCCGTGCGATTCCTGACCGCTTATCGGAGCGGCAGCAGTAGCGGGAGCAATAGATGCAATAAGGATTCCTGACAATACGGTCAATCCGAGCCGTTGCCACAGGAGCCGATGGCGAAGATTCATGCGTGCACCTCGATAGGATGAGGAAACTAGACACTTACCGTCTAAATTTATACCCATCGAGGCATTACCAACAAATCATGAGGAAAGGCGAGCACCCCACCACGCCACATCCTCGGGCGTATCGACGTCCCTACACACGTCGGCGCTCACGTCCACCCGCTCGAGCGCGAGGGCGCGCAGCACCCGCCGCACCCCCATCCCGCGCACGTTCCCCCGCCGCGCCACGGCCTCGTCGATGACGCGGCGCAGCGCACCGACGCGATAGACGCCCATCAGGTACTGATCGAAGGGCTCGGGCACGCCGCCGCGCAGGATGCGCCCCTCGCACCGATTGCCCAGCGGCTCGTCGAGCAGCGCCGCCAGGACGTCAGCGATGCCCGGACAGTCCACCGACACGACAACGACCCACGCGTCGTCGGGGGCGCCGAGGGCCGCCAGACCAGCGTCGATCCCTGCGAGCGGGCCGCCGCCCGGCGGATCCTCCAGGGTACGCAAGACGCCATCGGGGACACGCACGGCGGGCGGCACCACGGCCACGCAACCCGCGCCGCACACCTCCAGCAGGGCCCCGCACACACGGTCGATCAAGCGCACGCCGCCCAGCGTCAGGTCAGGCTTCGACACGCCACCCAGGCGCTCTCCCCCGCCGCCGCCCACGACGATCGCGGCCAGGTCGGGGCGCGGCCCTCCCCCGCCCACGGGGATCAGTCCCACGGCGCGAAGGTCAGCACGTCGGCGCGCTGCGTCGCCGCGTCCACCGTCAGGACGCGGCCGATCAACGGCTCGCCGAAGCCCACCAGCAGCTTGATGGCCTCCGTCGCCATCGCGGTGCCCGCCTGGCCGACCACGGGACCGAGCACGCCAACCTCCGGCGAGGCCGGGGTCGTCCCGGGAGCAGGCTTGACCGGGTGCAGGCTCCGCAACGTCAGCGAGGGCACGGGGGCCGGCGCCGCAGACCAGAACACGCTCACCTGGAAGGCCATGCGCACGACTGTCCCCCAGACAAGGGGGACGCCTAAGTCCGCGCAATAGTCGGCCACCAGGTACTTCGCATCGAAGCTATCCGTGCACTCGACGATCAGGTCCCACTCGCGTCCGTGCTCCTCCAGCCACTCTCGGGTCACGTGCCCGTATCGCTCGAAGCGCACGCCGGAATTGAGGGCGCTCAGGTGACGCACCGCCGAATCAGGCTTCGGATCCCCCACGTCGTCCTCGCCGTGCAGGAGCTGGCGCTGCAGGTTCGACGTATCGACCACGTCGGAGTCGCATATGCCGATCGTGCCGACGCCCGCAGCCGTCAGGTAGAGCAGGACGGGCGAGCCAAGGCCGCCCGCGCCCACGACGAGCACGCGCGCCGCGGCCAGGCGGGCCTGACCCGCCGGGCCAATACCAGAGACCAGCCAATTGCGACGGAAACGCTCCAGCGCAGGATCCCCGGCCTCGTACGGGACGGGCGCATTGATCAGCGGGAGCGCCACGCTGCGGCCCGAGACGGCCGCCTCACGCGAATAAGGATCGCCGATCGTCATCTCACAGACCCGACCAGTTGTGCGAACCGTCGGTCAATTCCTGCTTCTTCCAGATCGGGAGCTTCGCCTTCACGTCCTCAACGATGCCCTCCACGGCGCGGAAAGCCTGTGCGCGATGCTCGGCGGCAACCGCCACCACCATCGCATCCTCACCGATCTCCAGGCGGCCCACCCGGTGCCACGCGACGATGCGATGCACCCCGGGACGATCCTTAAACTCCGCGACGATGTCGCGCAATATCTGCGCCGAGGAAGGATGCGACGAATACTCGATCGCGTCCACGCTCTCTCCCCCGTCGTGGTTGCGCACGACGCCAATGAACGACGCCACGGCACCACACGTATCTCGGCGTGCGCTATCGATCAGCGTGCTCGAGTCGAGGGGGTTGTCAGTAATACCTGTTGCAATCTCTGCTGACATGGGATCCTCCAGGAACGGGAGATGCTTACGTCCATTTTAAACGGAAACGGTCAGGATTTTGCGAAAACCCTGACCGACCCGCACAAATGCTGTGGACATCTCACCCGCCGGCGAAGGGCGGTAACACGTCGATGCGCACGCCGGGCATCAGCTCCGCCTCCAGGCGCGCGGAACGCTCGTTCACCAGGAAGCTCGACACCTCCAGGATGCGATCCAGCTCCGGGTTCTCAGCGCCGAGGCGCGCGACCAGCTCGCCGAGCGTCGCGGGCGTCTCCGAGGCGGGCAGCTCACGCATGTAACCGCCCGCCGCCTCGGCCGCGCCGCCGAAGAAGTGCACCGTCGTCGACAGCGGCTTCGGATTCGGCTCGTTGAGCGGACGCAGGAAGACCGTCAGGCGCAACGGGTTGATCGGATCGACCTCCACTGACCAGCTTGCAACCCCCGTCGCCGTGCGCTCGAAGACACGCTCGACGATGCCGCGCCGCAGCTCGAGGGCCAGGTCGTCCGGGGCTCCCGGCTCCGTGAACGGGCAGGCCGTCAGGACGACGGCCATCTGATCGGACTCGTGGGGTACCGACGCAAAGCCCATCGCGTTCATGAACAGTCGCACCTTGCCCAGGTGTCCCGCGATGTTGAAGTTGTCGCGCATGGCCCGGCGCGCAATCCCGTGGCTGTGGTCCGGCACGGCCATCGTCTCCAGGGCGGCATCCGCCCACCGCGCGCCGATCTCACGCACCGACGCGGCCGGGTCGGCGGCGTCCGCGCGCAGCCATGCCAGCAGCGACGAGGTCAGCTGTTGGAGCATCTGAGCCGCAAACGAGGGGTCGGCGGGGGTCGTCGTCGAGTATCCGAGCGCGGGACGCCCGCGCCCCGAGGAGGGAAGCTGCTGTTTTTCCACCAGACCCACGGCAAACAGACCTTCGAGGGTCTCACGCACGCTCGACACGTGCAGGCCGGCCTCCTGGGCCAACTCGGCCACGGTCACGGGCGTCACGTGCTGCGAAATGCGCTCCAACAGAGCGTGCTGAGCGGGCGTCAGGGCGGCCATCGCCTCAAGCGTTTCAGCAAGCGGCCGCGAATGGGAGGTGTCAGTCATGTCCGTCCTCTCTCCCTCTTAATCTGCGGAAACCCCCTTAACGAGAGTCTCCGTAACGGCATTAGCTTTGCTACATTACTTACAAACCGGTGTTATTTTAACCAGCACAAGCCTTTGCGCGCACGGTCAATTCCACTGCGCGGATGCTTTTGGAGGGGCGGCCGCACGCGCGCACCTCACTGACGACACCCGACCCGTGGTATACGGCGAGGGGCGAGCTTTCGCCCGCCCCCACGCCGACACCTGGCCCGCCGAGGCCTCGCCTCTCAGCAAGGGACCGCGGCGGGCACGGCCATCGATCAGTCCGACATGCCGCCGCGCGTCAGCTGATGCTCGCGGCGCTCGTCGCGCGACCGGTAGATCACCGGGGGACGCGCCACGTAGCCGACCGGCGCGCTCACCGCGTGCACGAGGCGGGTGAACGGCCAGATGCAGAAGAGCAGCAGGCCCGCGATGATGTGCAGCTTGAAGCTGAGGGGCACATCCACCATCAGGTGCGCCTGCGGGTGGAGATAGAAGATCGAGCGGAACCAGACGGAGATCGTCTCGCGGTAGTCGTAGCCCCCGTGTCCACCGAGCACCTGGTTGAGCAGCGTCGCCGCGCCGCCTAGGAGCACCGGGATCGCCAGCATGACGTAGGTGACGATATCCATGCGGGTCGTTGCCACGCGCACCGACTTGTACACCAGGCGGCGGTAGATCAGCAGCGCGAGGCCGACGATCGTCATGATTCCGGCGATCGTGCCGGGGATCGTCGCCATCAGGTGGTAGACGTGCTGGGGCACACCGGCCGCCTCGGTCCAGGTCTTCGGGATCACGAGGCCGAGGATGTGGCCCATGAACACGAAGAGGACGCCGAAGTGGAACAGCGGCGAGGCCCAGCGCAGGATGGCCGGCTCATTCCACTGCGAGGAACGAGACGTCCACCCGTACTGGTCGGTCTTGTAGCGCCACGCGAGGCCCACGATGAGGATCGCGAAGGACACGTAGGGCAGGACCACCCACAGGGCAATGTCCAGGAAGGACAGCGACTGCGTCGCAGGTGCTGACGCGGCATGCAAAAGTGCGGATTCCATGAACGTTACCGTCCCATCGTTGTTTCGGAAGTCGGGAAGGGCGTGGCAGACAGATCGCCCACGCCCACCAGCTCGGTGGGCGGCCCCTGGCTAATGAGCTTGCGGAAGCCCTCAATGGTCTTTTCGTCCGGCTCGGGCAGCGTCGCGACCAGCGCGTCCAGCAGCGGCGCGTACGGGGAGTCCGCGGCGCGCAGCGCCGTGCGGATCACCTCGATACCCTCGCGGTTGGAGCGCAGCAGGCCCTCGGCCGTGCCGGTCTCGTCGAAGGCCGCGAACTCCAGGACCACCGGCAGGTGATCGGGAAGCTCCTCGCGTTCCATCTCGAAACCGGCGCGGCGCAGGATCTCCTTGAAGGCCAAGATGGCCTGGCCGCGTCCACGGGTGTCGCCGTGCGTGTAGTACGTCAGGCCGAGCGCGCAGCGGCGGCGCTGGTCGAACGTCTCCACGTAGGTGGTCTGCATGGCGCGCAGGCCAGCGGCGCGAGCGTAGCTCACGAACGAGGCCAAGGACGCCGAGGCCGGCTCCGGCAGGTCCGCCAGAGCCTCCTCGACCGCGTCCAGCTTGGTCTCGAAGTCATCCCCCGGGTAGTCCAGGAGGACCGAGACCGCCATGCGCACGCCGCGCGCGTCCTTCGGGTCCATCTCCGTTTCCGGAGCGGCCGCAGGAATACGCGGAATGCCGACGAAAGTACTCATCGAACGACCTCAAGGGGGAGCATCTGGCGTCCCTCCGGCGACGAGCCACCCATCGGGCGGTTCGACGTGGCGGGGGCCAGTCCGTGGAAGGCCTCGACGTCGTAGGACACCGGGCAGCCCTCGAGTTCCTTGATGCCGCGCGGCATCTCGGGGTGGGCGGTCGGGATGACGAAGCGGTCGTCGTACTTGGCGATCGACAGCAGTCGGTACATCTCCTTGACCTTCTCCGGGGTCATGCCCACGGAGGCCGGGATCTCCTCGTTCGTCGGGTTGTCGACGAAGACGTCGCGCATGTAGGAGCGCATCGCGGCGAGGCGACGCAGCGCCAGCTCCACGGGAGCCGTGTCACCGGCCGTGAACAGGCCGGCCAGGTACTCCAGCGGGATGCGCATCTGCGAGATTGCGGACAGCAGGACCCTGTGGTCCTCGCCGTCGCTGCCGGACGCGGTCACCTGGTCGACGACCGGGGACAGCGGCGGCACGTACCAGACCATCGGCAGGGTGCGGAACTCGGGGTGCAGCGGCAGGGCGACCTCGTACTCGGTGATGAGCTTCCAGATCGGGGACTGCTGGGCGGCCTTGATCCACGAGTGGGGAACGCCGTTAGCCTGAGCCTGGGCGACCACCTGCGGGTCGTTCGGGTCGAGCAGGATCTCGCGCTGGGCGCGGTACAGGTCGCGCTCGTCCTCCTGGGAGGCCGCCCAGGTGACGCGGTCCGCGTCGTAGAGCAGCACGCCCATGTAGCGCAGGCGGCCCACGCAGGTCTCCGAGCAGATGGTCGGCTGGCCGACCTCGAGGCGCGGGTAGCACAGCGTGCACTTCTCGGCCTTGCCCGTGTTGTGGTTGAAGTAGACCTTCTTGTAGGGGCAGGCCGACACGCACATGCGCCAGCCGCGGCACTGGTCCTGGTCGACCAGGACGATGCCGTCCTCGGTGCGCTTGTACATCGCGCCCGAGGGGCACGCCGACACGCAGGTCGGGTTCAGGCAGTGCTCGCAGATGCGAGGCAGGTAGAACATGTACGCGTCCTCGATGGTCTTGGCGACCTGGAGGTTCATCTGGTGCAGGACCGGGTCCTGATCCAGGGTCTCCAAGGAGCCACCGAGGTCATCGTCCCAGTTCGGGCCCCACTCGGGCTTGTCGATGTGCTCGCCCGTGATTGTGGACTTCGCGCGGGCCGTCGGGATCGCGCGGGAGTTCGCGGGCGCCTGGAGCAGCTTGTCGTACTCGTAGGTCCACGGCTCGTAGTAGTCCTTCATGGTCGGCTGCGTCGGGTTCGCGAAGATCTTCGCGAGCGAGGCGACGCGTCCGCCCTGACGGGGAACGAGGCGGCCCGTGGCGGTGCGCTTCCAGCCGCCCTTCCACTTCTTCTGGTCCTCCCAGCCGCGGGGGTAGCCCACGCCGGGACGGGTTTCGACGTTGTTGAACCAGATGTACTCGGTGCCCTCGCGGTTCGTCCACACCTGCTTACAGGTGACCGAACAGGTGTGGCAGCCGATGCACTTGTCGAGGTTCATCACCATCGCGATCTGAGCCATGACCTTCATCAGAACTGCACCTCCTGGGAGCGGCGGCGGATAACCGTGACCTCGTCGCGGTTGTTGCCGGTGGGACCGTAGTAGTTGAACGCGTAGGCGAACTGCGCGTATCCGCCGGCCAGGTGGGTCGGCTTAATGAAGATTCGCGTCAGCGAGTTGTGCGTACCGCCGCGCTTGCCGGATTCCTCGTTCAGCGGGGTGTTGATCTGGCGATCCTGGGCGTGGTGCATGAACACCGTGCCCTCCGGGATGCGGTGGGAGACAACGGCGCGAGCCGACACGGTGCCGTTACGGTTCTTCGCCTCGATCCACTCGTTGTCGCGCACGCCGATCTTCTCGGCGTCGGCCGGGCTCATCCACACCGTCTGGCCACCACGACCCAGCGTCAGCATGTACGGGTTGTCGTAGTACTGGGAGTGGATCGCCCACTTGTTGTGGATCGTCAGGTAACGCACCGCGACCTCGGCCTGACCCGGCTGACCGGGACGGTGGTCGCCGACAGGACGCTCACCGTAGATGTGCGCCAGGTCAAGCGGCGGACGGAAGATCGGCAGGGCCTCGCCCATGTCCATCATCCAGTCGTGGTCGACGTAGAACTGCGGGCGGCCCGTGAGCGTGTGCCACGGCTTGCGGCACTCGACGTTCTGGACGAAGGCGCTGTAGCGTCGGCCGCCGTGCTCGGAACCCGACCACTCGGGGCTGGTGATGACGCTGCGCGGCTGCAGGACGGTGTCCTGGTAGGTGATCTTCTTTTCTTCGTCACCTTCGGCCAGGAACGCCATCTCGTTGCCGACGCGCTTTTCCAGCGTGCGGAAGCCCTGAACGGCCAGGGAGCCGTTCGTGGTGCCCGAGAAGCGCAGCGCCATGTTCGCCGCCTTGATGGCGGTGTCGCACAGCGGCATGCCCTCGCCGGCGTTGCCGTCCATGGGGGCGCGGCCGTTGAGGTCGCCGAGCTGCTCGTACGCCTCCTGCACGTTGTACGCCACGCCCTTCGAGGCCAGGCCGGCCTTGGGCAGGAGCGGTCCCATGCGGTCGAACTTGTAGCCGACCTGCGTGTAGTCGCGCTCGATCGGGACCAGCTTCGGCATGGTCTTGCCGGGCGTCCACGTCTGCTCGGGAACGACGCCGCTCGCCATGGTCATGGCGTCCGGGGAGTCGTGCCCCAGCGGGACCGCGACGACGTCCGTCTGGGTGTCCAGGTGGCCGGGGGCCATGCGGCCGACGAGGCGAGCCAGGGTCTGGAACACCTCGAAGTCGGTGCGCGCCTCCCACGGCGGGTTCACGGCCTCGTCGAAGCAGTGCATGAAGGGGTGCATGTCCGTGGAGGACAGGTCGTGCTTCTCGTACCACGTGGCGGCGGGCAGCACGACGTCGGAGTGCAGCGTCGTCGAGGTGTTGCGGAAGTCCGCGACCCACATGAGGTCGAGCTTGCCGGGGTGGGCGTCGCGCCAGTTGACGGACGCGGGGCGGTTGCCCTCTTCCAGCTCCTGCGCGTTGACCTCGTTGCCGGTGCCCAGCATGTGACGCAGGAAGAACTCGGTGCCCTTCGCGGACGAGCCGAGCAGGTTCGTACGCCAGTTCGCGAGGATCTTCGGGACGTTGTGGTGGGCGTCCGGGTCCTCGATCGCGAACTGCAGGCGGCCCTCGCGCAGCTCCTGGGACACGTATTCCGCGGGGGCCATGCCGGCCTCGGCGGCCTCGCGACCCAGCTGGGTCGAGCCCTTGGAGAACGTCGGGTAGCAGGGCATCCAGCCGCGCTGAACCGACTCGACGAGCGTGTCGACCAGCTGCTTGCCGTCCAGGTGCGAGGACTTGATCGGGTTCGCCATGGCCGAGGCCGCGGCCCCGTCGTAGCGCCACTGGTCGGTGGTCATGTAGTACCAGCCGGTGGAGATCATCTGGCGCGGCGGGCGCGCCCAGTCCAGGGCGAAGGTGAAGGAGCCCCAACCCATGATCGGGCGGACCTTCTCCTGACCCACGTAGTGGGCCCAGCCGCCACCGTTGCGGCCCTGGGTGCCACACATTTCCGTGAGCGCCAGGAACGTACGGTACATCTGGTCGGAGTGGTAGTAGTGGTTCGTGCCGGCGCCCATGAGGATCATGGAACGGCCCTCGGTTTCGACCGCGTTCTGCGCGAACTCGCGGCCGATCTTGATGGCGGCTCCGGCGGGAACCGACGTGAACTCCTCCTGCCACGCGGGGGTGCCCGGCGTGGAGGCGTCCATGTAGTCGGTGGGCCACTGGCCCGGCAGGCCCTCGCGCTCGACCGCGTAGTGGGCCAGCATGATGTCGTACACGGTCGTCACGAGGCGGCCGTTGACGCGGCGCGCGGGCACGCCGCGCGTCACGTAGCCGCCGCCGACCGATGCCTGGCCGGGGGCCGCAGGCAGGTCGAAGCGCGGCAGGGCGATCTCGACGGGCTCCCACTCGTCCGTGTCCATGATGGACATGACGGGCTCGACGCCGTCCAGGTTGAGGTTCCAGTGACCCGCGCCCTCCTCGCCGAAGCGATCGGCGAGCGTGCCGCCCGGGTCCTTGACCGTGCCGTCGGCCTCGATAACGAGGGGACGGAACTCGTTGTTCTCGGTGCGCGTCGTCGTGCCCGCGGGCATCTTGGCGGCCGTCAGGAACTTGCCGGGGACCAGGGTCGTCGGGGCGATGCCCTCGTGGGCGCCCTCGCCGACCTCGTTGATCTCCACCAGGAACGGGGAGTCGGTGTAGCGCGTCATGTAGTCCAGGAACATGGGCTCGCGCTTGCCGACGTGGAATTCCTTGAGGATGACGTGGCCCATGGACTGGGCCAGGGCGCCGTCCGTGCCGGGCTGGACGCGCAACCAGTCGTCCGCGAACTTCGTGTTGTCCGCGAAGTCCGGGGACACGACGACGACCTTCTGGCCGTGGTAGCGGGCCTCGGCCATGAAGTGGGCGTCGGGGGTACGGGTCAGCGGCAGGTTGGTACCCCACATGATGAGGTACTGCGAGTTGAACCAGTCGCCGGCCTCGGGCACGTCGGTCTGGTCGCCGAAGACCTGCGGCGAGGCCGGGGGCAGGTCCGCGTACCAGTCGTAGAAGGACAGCATGGTGGCGCCGATGAGCTCGTGGAAGCGGGCGCCCGCACCGTAGGAGATCATCGACATGGCGGGGATGACCGAGAAGCCGGCGATGCGGTCGGGGCCGTACTGCTTGATCGTGTGCACGTAGGCGGCGGCGACGATCTCCATCGCCTCTTCCCAGGACACGCGGACCATGCCGCCGCGGCCGCGCTGCGACTTGTAGGCTCGCGCCTTCTCCGGGTCCTCAACGACCGCGGCCCACGCGTCGACGGGATCCCCGAGGCGCTTCTTGGCCTCGCGGAACATGTCGAGGAGGACGCCGCGCACGTAGGGGTACTTGATACGGGTCGGCGAGTACTCGTACCACGAGAACGCCGCACCACGCGGGCAGCCGCGGGGCTCGTACTCGGGCATGTCCGCGCCGGTCGACGGGTAGTCAGTCTGCTGGGTTTCCCAGGTGATGACGCCGTCCTTGACGAAGATCTTCCACGAGCAGGAGCCCGTGCAGTTCACGCCATGGGTGGAGCGCACGATCTTGTCGTAGCTCCAGCGGTCGCGGTAGAAGGAGTCGCCTTCGCGGCCACCCTCAAGGAAGAGCTGGCGCGCGTCGGCGGACGCCTTGCCGCGACGCAGCCACGAGCCGAGCGCGAACAGGGTCGCGCCGGTCGCGGGCTTGACCTCGCCGTCGTAGGTCGGGAAGGTCATATCGGATTCGAGATTCGTCATGGGGTGCTCCTAAGAGTCGATTGACGAGGCAGTGGCAGGTCCGTCGGCACCACGCAGTGCCGGGTGGATCAGCCGGGGAACGGGGCGTTCTTGCGCGCGTACATGACCCAGCACAGGACCGAGCACAGGGCGCAGAAGATGGCGCATCCGAGGAAGAAGGCCCAGGCGCCGCCGGTGCCGACCGCGGAGAGGGCGACGCCGACCAGGAACGGGCCGAGGGATGCGATGGCGGAGGTGAAGCCGATGGCGCCGCCGGCCTGGCGGGCCGGCATGATCATCGGCATCTGCTTGAAGGTGCCGGCGTTACCGAAGCCGGAGAACAGGAACATGGTGAGCATGAGCGCCATGAAGATGTAGAAGTCGGTCCAGCCTGTGGGGTTGCGCAGAACCCAGGCGATACCGCCCAGGGTGATGGCCATGCCGACGCCGGAGATGAAGGTCCAGATGGCGCCGCCCATGCGGTCGCAGAAGATGCCCCAGGACATGCGGATGATCGAGCCGATGAGGGGGCCGAGGAAGGCGAAGGTCGCACCCAGGACGGGCAGGCCGAGGGTGGAGTCACCACCGAACTGATTGTTAATGAGGAGAGCGAAGACGGCGGAGAAGCCGGAGAACAGACCGAAGGTCATGACGTAGAGGATGGTCATGTACCAGGTGTTGGGGTTGGAGAAGATATCCAGCTGCTGCTTGATGTTGGCCTTGACGGGCACGTCGCGCAGCCAGATGAAGGCGAGGATCGCGGCGACGAGGCACCACGGGATGAAGAAGGCCGCGGCGTTGTAGACCCAGATGCTCTCACCGACGTGGTCACCTTTCACCTGCGTCTGCGGGGCCAGCCAGGTCATGCCGAAGAGACTAAAGCCCATGAGGATGGGGCCCACCAGCTGAATGACGGACATGCCGAGGTTGCCGATGCCGCCCTGCAGGCCGAGCGCCGTGCCGGACAGGCGCTTGGGGAAGAAGTAGCCGGTGGAGGGCATGTAGCCGGAGAACGAGCCGCCGCCGATTCCACACATGAAGGCGAGGGTCAGCAGGACCCAGTAGGGGGTCGTGTTGTCCTGGACGACGTAGAACCAGCCGGCCATGGGGATGATGCACAGCAGGGAGGTGATGCCCACGAGCTTGCGGGTGCCGATGAGCGGGGGCAGGAACATGTAGATGAGGCGCAGGATGCCAGCGGCGAGGCCGGGCAGGGCGGTCAGCCAGTACAGCTGCGACTTATTCAGATCGAAGCCGAGAAGCGTCAGCTTCGGCGCGATGGCGCTGGGCAGGAACCACACGCAGAAGGCGAGGATCAGCGAGTAGGTCGTGATCCACAGCGTGCGCCACGCGAGCTTCGAGTCCCACTTGGATTCGTCGTTGGGGTTCCAGTCAGTGAGCAGGTAGCGGCTCTTCTTGGCCGCGGGGTCGGTCGCGCTCATGGCTCTCCTCATCCGTGAAGGGGGCATCCGGGCGCGGGCATGCGCCGGACATTCTTTAACACGGAGGCTACCAAGGCAAATTACCTCCGTCACACCATCTTTTTAGGACGTACATCACCCTTGGTACAACAAGGAAAAATAGGGGTGGCGAGCACGGAGGGGAGGATGTCAACGCCGCTATCGACCGCCGTTACAAAACGTCGGCGTTACGAAATTAGTGGGGACTTACCCACCAATACGGCTCATCGTGCGCGATGGGCGCGCGAAAGCGTCAATATTGAGCCCGTGCGCGGCCGGCTTGGCCCACATCGCGTCGGCCCATCGGGCGGCGATCTGAGCGTCATCCCCGCCGCCGCGCAGCAGGTCACGCAGCGAGGTCTCCTCCGTGGAAAACAGGCAGGAGCGCACCATGCCGTCCGACGTCAGGCGCGTGCGGTCGCATGCCCCGCAGAAGGGGTCGGACACGGAGGCGATGACGCCCAGCATCTTGGTCGGATCCCCATCCACGATCCACCGACCCGCGGGGGAATGCGGATCCTCGCGCTGCGCGGGGGTCAACGTGTGGCGGGTGCCCATGATGTGCAGGATCTCGTCGGCCGTCAGAATGTTCTGACGGTCCCAGGTGTCCGCCGGCCCGATCGGCATCTGCTCGATGACGCGCAGCTCGATACCCCGATCCAGGCAGTAGTCGACCAGGTCGGGCAGGTCGGCCTCGTTCATGCCGCGCAGCACCAGGGTGTTGACCTTGATCGGTGTCAGGCCCGCGCGCGCGGCCGCCTCGATGCCCTCCAACACATCCCCCAGGCGGTCTCGGCGGGTGATCGCCGCGTAGTGCTCAGCATCCAGGGAATCCAGCGAAATGTTGACGCGATCCAGGCCCGCATCCCTCAAGCCCTGGGCGCGCTTAGCCAAGCCCAGCGCATTCGTCGTCAGGGCCAGGTCCGGCTTCTTTCCTTCGTCGGTGCGCAGCTCGGAACACTCGCCGATGATCCCCTCGAGGCCTCGGCGCAGGAGAGGCTCCCCGCCCGTGAAGCGGACCTGGCGGATCCCCAGCCGCTCGACGCCGACGCGCACGAGGCGCACGACCTCGTCGTCCGTCAGCGTCTCCTCGGTGGGCAGCCAGTCCAGGCCCTCGGGCGGCATACAGTACGAGCAGCGCAGGTTGCAGCGGTCGGTGAGCGACACGCGCAGGTCTCGGGCGACGCGCCCGAATGTGTCGACGAGCCGCAGCGGCGCGTCACACGCCGCCACCTGCGCCGCCTGCGCGGCGGAAACGAACTCGACAGACATGGCGACACCCTACCCCGTTTTACCCTGTGTTCGCCCCTCGAAAAACGGGCGAGTGCTCCGCAACCGCGCCCCGGCCTCGTCGCCTGAGAGAAAGGAGACAGCGGACAGGGCTGACGTGCGAGGCAGTCACGGGCTAGCGTGAGTGGACACGAGAGCCACCCGAGCGAGGAGCACCATGCGCGCCGTCGTCATGCACGAACCCGGCAACGTCACCGTCGAAGAGTTGCCGAAACCCACCATCCTGGAGCCCACGGACGCCATCATCAAGTTGGCGGCCACCTGCATCTGCGGCTCGGACCTGTGGCCCTACCGCGGCATGGAGCCCGTCCACGAGCAGCGCATGGGGCACGAGTACGTCGGCACAGTCGTCGAGGTGGGCGGGGCCGTCACGACCGTGCGCCCCGGCGATTTCGTCGTCGGCTCCTTCTGCATCTCCTGCGGCGAATGCTCTGTCTGCCGCGCCGGCTACCCCTCGCGTTGCGCGACCGCGGCCGCCCAGGGCGACCCCTTCGTCGGCACGCGCGCCGGCGGCACCCAGGCCGAATACGCGCGCATTGCCCTCGCGGACGGCACGCTCGTGAAGACCCCCGGCACGCCCACGCGCGAACAGATCCCCTCGCTCCTGGCCGCCTCCGATGTCCTCGGCACCGGCTGGTTCGCCGCAGACGAGGCCGGGGCGGGTCCCGGCACAACCATCGTCGTCGTGGGCGATGGGGCCGTGGGCCTGGGCGCGATCATCGGCGCCCGCCAGCTGGGCGCATCCCGCATCATCGCGATGTCGCGCCACGCGGATCGCCAGGCGCTGGCCCGCGAGTTCGGCGCAACCGACATCGTGGAGGAGCGCGGCGAGGAGGGCATCGCGCGCATCAAGGAACTGACCGGCGGCCTGGGGGCCGACGGCGTCGTCGAAGCGGTGGGCAACGAGGTAGCTTTCAACCAGGCGCTCGGCTGCGTGCGCCCCGGCGGTCACCTGTCCTTCGTGGGGGTTCCGCACGGCGTCTCCCTGGATATGAGCCGCATGTTTCTTGCGGAGGTCCATATGTTCGGCGGGCCGGCCGCCGTGCGCAAGTACCTGCCGACCATGATCAACCTGATCATGAGCGGAACCATCAATCCTGGCGCCGTCTTCGACATGGTCCTGCCGCTCGAACAGGCCGCCGAGGGCTACGCCGCCATGGACGAGCGCCGCGCCACGAAGGTCATGCTCACCGTCTGACGCCGGCGGGCATTGCCGACGTTGTGGGCGTCGCGGGCGTCGTCGGCGTTGCTGGCGTGCCTAGCCTTGCTGGCGCCCCGGGCATCGCTGGCGCCCCGGGCATCGCTGGCGCCCCGGGCATCGCTGGCGTCCCTAGCCTTGCTGGAGTCCCGGGCATCGCTGGCCTCGCGGCCTCTATCCCCACGCAAACCCCCTATTCCGAGCGTGGGCGCCCCCGCCCACACCCGGCAACAACGCGTCTGGCCACAGCCCGCCCGCCCGGCCGCGCCCGGTCGCCTGCCCGCCCAGCCACCGCTCACCAGCCCACTCAACGGGGGGTTTTGCACCATTAGACGCACCGCCACGGCGTGTCGCCGGCGTGTCGCACCCCTAATGCTGCAATTCCCCCCATTCGCCCGCGGCAACCACGCCCCCGCCCGCCACCAGCGACGGACCGCACCCGTCCACAACGCGCCCCTACCAACCGCAACCTCGCCCGCCCGGCCACGCCCGGTCGTCTGCCCGCCCAACCACCGCTCACCGACCCACTCAACGGGGGTTTTGCACCATTAGACGCACCGCCACGGCGTGTCGCCGGCGTGTCGCACCCCTAATGCTGCAATTCCCCCCACTCACCC
>ERZ772978.78-NODE-78-length-39093-cov-201.129_pt1 | contig 39093 bp, 52 predicted proteins | sample MGYA00511675_ERZ772978 | MGnify/ENA primary metagenome ERZ772978 (study PRJEB29015, sample SAMEA2738092) | human oral metagenome | biome: human oral; feature: human-associated habitat; material: saliva | place: China | collected 2156 ... | reverse complement strand
GGAACCTGGCACGAAACCTACTAAACCGAAACCAACACGTTTTGGCCTATAAGCCTTCGTGCATGCGTGGGCGCGTTGCTTGCGGCGCCGCGGGTGTTCCGGGCGCCGCTGGTGTGCTGTCGGGCCGGGCTGCTGGTTGTTCCCGTGGGCGGGGCCTGCCCGCGAGCCGTCTGCGCCGCGAGCTTCGCTCGGTGCCGTGAGCTTCGCTCGGCGCGTCGGCTCGAAGCCCGGCCAAGCCCCTCCGCCGCCCTTCATGCCGGCAGCGCTCGTTCGGTGCCGACGTGTGGCTTGGCGCGTTGGCTCGAAGCCCGGCCAGGCCTCGCCGCCGCGCACGGGTACTGCAGTCAGGCCTCGCCGCCGCCCGCGGGTACTGCGGTCAGGCCTCGGCGTCGCCCTCCACGCCGGCGGCGCTCGTGCGGTGCTGACGTGTGGCTTGGCGCGTTGGCTCGAAGCCTAGCTGTGGACGTCAATCAGCAACTTCGCACGTAATTCTTCTATGACTCATTCAAACATCGAACTTACATCGTTGGAATTGCAACGTTTTTGAGGTGTCTCGAAAAATGACCGCGATAAATTACGTGCGAGATTTGCCTGGAGGTGGCGTCGTTGCCGCCCGCGGGCACTGCACCCAGGCCTCGCCGCCGCCCGCGGGCACTGCAGTCAGGCCTCGCCGCCGCCCTCCATACCGATGGTGATGGGGGTTTGGCAGCATGAGGAGCTGTCTGTCAGCGTGCAGGTGGTGTGTCGCGGTTCTAATGGTGCGATTCCCTCAATTGGCGGCGGTCAGCCCGCGACTTGAGGCGGTGTAGTCATCAAACTGCAGACCGATCGTGTGAAAACGCCCAAAATCAGCCTTTTGGCTGAATCAGGCTGTGTAAGTGGATAGGTTGTTGCTATCTGGATAGGTTGTGAGCATCCGGATAGCTTATTAACCTATCCGGATCGTCGTAACCTATCCGGATCGTCGTAACCTATCCGGATCGTCGTAACCTATCCGGATCGTCGTAACCTATCCGGATCGTCGTAACCTATCCGGATCGTCAGCTGCCAGGTCAGGGACATCTGCATGCCCGATCGGCGGGCCCGCGCGCTCTGGCGTGTTTGCAACGCCGGAGTCGTCTGGTATTTGTGTGTAGCGGGCGCTGTGGCCTTTTGATGGCGGCTCTGCCTGCCCATGCAACGGCCTGCGGCCGTAGCGATCGGCTTCTGGTCCTCTGCCTTCGGGAAAATGCTTGTTGCGGTGAGGCGTGCACCCGATTGGGAAGATTCCACCTCTTCTGATCGGCTTGACTCTTCCCGATCTGGTTGAACGGAGCTGATCGGCTCAAACTTTTTGGGATGAGGTACGAGTGTTGGGGAATGCGAGGAACAACAGGACGCTCGCAGGGGCGACTTTTCTATGCCGCGGTGCGTTTTTCGTGGGGCAGTGACGTGGACACGGTATGTCGCGTGGCTGCGATGCTGGCGTGTTTTTCACGTGACCGCGACACGGGAACTTTCTTCCGCTTGACCATGACGCGGCGTCAGGGGTCAGAATCAATGTTATGAGTAACGACACCACTGCCTACACGGTCGGGGAGGTCGCTGAGCGGTTCTCGCTGACGGTGCGAACGTTGCACCACTGGGAGGCGCAGGGCCTTCTCGCTCCCGCCGCGCGGAGCTGGTCGAACTACCGGCTCTATTCGCGCGAGGACTGCGTGCGTGTCCAGAGGATTGTCATCTACCGGGCGACGGGGATGAAACTGATGGATATCAAGGCTCTCCTCGACTGTGGAGACTCTGAGGTCGAACACCTCAAGAGGCAAAGAGAGAGCCTTCTTGCTCAGCGTCGCGAAACAGACGCAATGATCGAAGCACTGGATACACTGTTGGAGGATGCAATGAATGACAACGAGCTCACCCTGGAAGACGTCGGGAAGATCCTAGGAGACGCCGACTTTTCGGCTCACCAGAACGAGGCCGAAGAACGCTACGGAGATACCGATGACTGGCGTGATTCGCGCAGGCGTACAGCCGCGTGGTGCACTGCGGAATGGCGCCAGAACTCTGAGCGATTCCACGACATCGAACGCAGGATGATCGACGCAATTCGCGATGGTGTCGCCCCTGACAGTGAGAGGGCCGTCGGCCTTGTCGAGGAGCATAGGGAACTACTCAGCGAGTTCTTTCCGGTCACGCCCGCCAAGCACTACATCATGTCTCGCGGCTACATCAACGACGAGCGATTCCGCGAGCACTACGATTCGCAGCAGGTTGGCTTCGCGCAGTGGCTTGCCGATGCGATCGAGTGCGTCGCGAGGCGGCAGGGGCTGGATATCCAGAATCCCACGTGGGAGTGAACGCCCCAGACGGGGAAGTCGGATGGCAGTGACGCGCAGCATAGCTGGAGGCCCGTATCTGGCTTGCCAGTTCCGAATAGTCTCTGCTACCATTTTCTCTTGTCGCAATCCTGCGTAGCTCAACGGCAGAGCATCCGACTGTTAATCGGACGGTTGTTGGTTCGAATCCAACCGCAGGAGCTCTCCCCCCGGCCCATCAGGGTCGGGGGTTTCGTTGTTTGTAGAGCCAGTCATGAGCCAGTCGCGATCGACGCCGGTCTCCATTGCCCAAAGAAGCACAACGGACTTGCGCGGCTGACTCTTGTTGAGCTCGCTGTTATTGACCGTGGCGCGCGAGAGTCCCACGCGCTCGGCGAACTGGACCTGGGTGAGGCCGGTCATTTCGCGTGCCTTGCGCAGGCGGTCCCCAATGGTCCACTGAGGAATAAAGCCTGTGCTGGCGAGGGTTTGGACTGAAGTGCTCATATGCCTAGTTTCGCATATCTGGGGTGCTCATGCAATGTTTCGCGCAAAGTTGAGGCGCGCCCTACATGCGCAGAATTCGCAACCTATGCACATGCCGACTTGTGCATATCTGAAAACCATGCAATGCTATGCACATGCCTACAAATCAGCTTGTGAATGTCTCTGAGGTCGCCGACATGCTCGGCATCTCCAAGAGGACTGTGCATCAGCGAATCGGCGCAGGCCGCATCGCTCCTATCCAGAAGATGCCCGGCCAGACCGGCCAGTACCTGTTCGATCGCGCATACATCGAGCAGATTGCAGCCGACGAACGCGACGCCGCCCAGCGACGCTCCGCGCTCGCGGCCGCGCCGTCCGCTCCTGAGGACTACGTGATCCAGGACGAGCGCACGGGGACTGTCATCCTCCACGCCTTCCACGGCTCCGTTGACGGTGGTGACGCGGCGTGACCCCGGGGTGGGTAACCCCGAAGGGCGCGGCGGACTACTTGCAGGTGTCTGAGTCCACGTTGTACGCGCTGCGCCGGGCCGGTGACGGCCCCCGTTATGCGAAGCGCGGGCAGTTGGTTCGGTACTCGATCGCAGATTTGGACGCATGGATGCGTCAGAACATGGAGAACTCTAATGAGAACGAATGAAAGCTTGGTGGGCGGGCGCCCGTGTGCCTGGGTACCCGCCCACCGGGAGAACACGGTTAGCGGATCACTTGCCGGATTCCTTGATGGTCGTGTTCGGGTGGCCCTTACCGTAAGTGGCCGTGACGAAACGTCCGGTCACGGCGCTTCGGTAAGTGCCCTTGGAGGACTTGCCGCCTCCGCTCTTGCTGCTTTTCGCCATGCCTGTCACCTCCTTTCATGCGAACTCAAACGCCCTCAAATGGGCGTTGCTCGCATGGTACGGACAAGCATGGGCATTTGCGTCCACCCTGCTGTGGAGGAGGCCGTGGTTGGAGGTGGCGCAGCATGATCTTCGGTGAAGCAGAGGGCTGCACAACTACTCGTATCGAGGCGTTGAACACTGACGAGTCGCTCATCCGTGAGGATGTGCAGCCCTGCAAGGTCCTGCGCGTCGACGGCGATCATGAGGCATACGCGGAGAGCAAGCTCCTCGAAGCGGCTGCGGCACTGCAGCAGACGGCGCTCATCCTTGGATCGCCGCATATTCGTTGCTGGTTCGACGAAGCGCTTCTTGCTCGCACGCAGAGCGACGTGCTGCAGATTCAGGATGCGGTCCTGGTGAAGTTGCGACGCCTGAATACACACGCGCTCGAATGCCTGCAGGCTCCGGAGGAGCGTGGCGAGCGGGGTGGCGCAGAGTGAAGCACAGAGAGACTCAGGCCCGTAAGACCTACGAGGATGCTCAGAGGGCTGTTATCCAGGCATGTGAAGACCTGCGAGAAGCGGAGATGTTCCTCGATTCCTTCGATCGCAGTGAACGCTCTGCGGTGGGCGGCGCGGCTGCCCGCGTGGCCTCGTCGTCCGACGTTGCGAACACTCATGCGTCGAACCTTCGTGAGTCTGCGGTGGGCGGCGCTGCTGCGGAGTATCTCGCACGAGACGGGCAGCAGGCGTGCGGGTCACGACTCCCGTCGATCTCCGAAGTAATCGCGAATCGGCACACGACTAATCTCCACGCCGGAGATGACGTAGGCGAGCACTTCAACAGCCTCCCAGAGCGCATCGAGTTCCGCGCGGACAGCGAGCCGTCGATAAGCATCACTATCTCTGTCGCCCAGAGAGATTTCAAGCGTGTGCTGTTGGCTCTGCAGTCGCTGCCTGATGTTGTCGAGAGTGGCAGCAAGGGTGGGGCCTGCGGACATGGTTGTCATTCTTCCTCCTCGGTGAGGTGTGGTGGCTGCACTGCTTCGTGCGGCCTGGCGGGTGTTACCCACCTTACCGGGGAGGGGGCCATCCGTGGTGCGGATGGTTCGTCTTCCTCAGCGTCTTCCTCCGCTCATTCCAGCGGCGCTGTGGGAGACCGTGGCCTGCCGGGGGCCAGTGCTCATACCCCGGCGGGCCACACCGTTCAGGTGTCGAAGTACAAGATTTTCGCGCATCCCGAGGACGGGGTGCAGCGAAGTTAGCTCCGTGGGGCCGGGTTTGAGTGTTGGTGGGTTGCGAGTCTCCGCCCGGCCCCACGGTCCCCAGTTGAAAAGAAAAGCGCCCCGGCCGATTGGGGTCGGCCGGGGCAGTCCAAGAAAGGACTATCAGTCATGAATCAGGTTAACACGACCGAGACAGTGGCGTTGAGTGCGCCGGTGTTAGAAGCGCTACGGCGCCTCGATGCGGTGATGAAGCTGCGCAAGCGTCAGACGGCCGCGCAAAAGCGGATTGCGTTGGCGCGCTCGCGTGCGCGTGAGGCACAGGGAGGAAAGCGGTGAACGCGATGAATGTTGCGAGGCTGTTCGTGGCGCTGGTGCTGCTGGTGCTGGCGTGGTGGCTCGGGGCCCTCATTGACGGGTGGGTGGCGGCTGCGGCCGCGATCCTACCCCCGACGGCGCTCGCTGAGTGGTTGCTGTACGTCGCGTGGAAGGAGAGCCGGGCATGAGGTCCGTCGAGATGATCGTTGAGTTTCCGATCGAGGACGCGAACTTGCCGATGCCGCACCTGCTGGGGCTAGCTAACGCCGCGTTCGTTGATGAGGTTGAGCGTCAGGGGCTGCTGCTGATGTCGCCGCCGAGCCCGTCCGTGATGCACGCGCGCCGGATTGTCGAGGTTCGTGCGTCCGTCGTGGAGAAGCCGGACTGGGCGCCGCCGACGCCGTCGGCACCAACATTCGAGTGCCCGAACTGCGGAACCACGATTTTCGCGGCAGGAGAGCCAGAGAAGGAAGAGGCGGAGAAGTGACCGAAACGATGATGGGCGTCCTCGTCCTGGCACTGCTGACGCTGGTGACGGCGTACCTGTGGCAGGACTGGCGCACGAACACACGCGAGTTCCGCGAGATGCATCGCCGCCTTGTGCAGATGCAGGAAGACCGTCAGAGGGGCGAGACAAATGACTGAGGCTATCGCGATTGCCGCTGATGACGTGCAGGCCCGCACCGTCGCGGAGACGATGCTCGGCCTCATCGATGATGACGGTCATGTTGAGGTTGCGCAGGCCGAGCTGGCTCGCCTGACTGGCCTGTCTGCTCGGACGCTGCGCCGTGCCCTTGATCGCCTGCGTGAGGCGCACTGGATTAGCGTCGTCCGCGAGGCAACGCCGAACGCACCTGCACGCTACGACCTCTCGGACCTGTCGGATGTGGCGCAGGAGGTTGGCTTGCAGCCGCGCCGCGAAGAACCTGCGACCGTGTCCACCACGGGCATGGGCGTGTTGTCGGCTGAGGTGGCGGCGGACCCGATTGGGGCCGTCCAGCCTGGCCAGCGGTGGCTGATCGACCCGAGGCTCCTGCAGGCCGGTTCGAACATCCGCACTGCCTTTCGTATCGGCCCGGAGTTCGTGGAGACGATCGCCGGGCTCGGTGTCCTGAAGGACATCGATGTGTATCCGACACTGACGGGCTTGGTGGTCCTCGACGGGCACCGTCGCCACCGCGCGGCCCTCGAGGCGGGCTTGGAGACTGTGCCGGTGCGTATCGTCGACGTGGCGAGCGACCTGGATCGTATCGGCCTGCAGCTCACGGAGAACGACGAGCATGCGCACACGTCGACCGTGGATCGCGCCCGTGCCATTAACCAGCTGGTCCTGATGGGCATGCCGACCGCCGAGCTGCGCAAGCGCGGCGTGAAGGCCAGCGAGGCCACGTTGGCGCGCCGCGTCGCTAACGCCTCGCAGGAGGTCGCAGACCTTGGGGAGTCGGCGAATCTAGGCCTCGATGATCTCGCGAAGATCGCTGAGGCTGAGGCTGACCTCCCCGAGGACATCGCGGGCATGGTCGTCGAGGAGATTCGCGAGGCCCCCGGCAAGATCGACCATTTCCTCGAACGCGCCCGCGACGAGGCACGCCGCCGCCAGGTCTATGAGGACGCAGTCCTCGACCTGCGTCAGCAGGGCGTCACGGTCATTCGTGAGGACGAATTCTACGACGGGTTTCCGAAGAGCAACCAGTTCTTGTGGAACCTGGTTGACGAATACGGCAACGCGGTTGAGCCGCACGACAACTGCCCCGGCAACGCGGCGTATGTCTCGGTGATCGGCTCGGGCGACTACACGAATGTGCAGACGCGCTTTGTGTGCATGGACTACTCGGCGCATGGGCACTTCACCCGTGAAGACAGAGCGCGGACAACGCAGGAAGCCGATCGCGCAGCGACCGTCGAGGCGAACCGTCAGGCGGCCCAGGAAGGTGAAGTGCGCCGCGCCTGGATTAAGGACGTGCTCTTCAAGCGCCCTCTGCCGAAGGACACGGCGCTCCTGGAAATGCCCGTCATCTACAACCAGAACCAGGTGTCCGACGCATCGCAGGCGAAGGGCCGCGCTCTGGTCGACTTCGATGAAATGAGCTTCGGGATCACGATGTCAGCCGCGCAGGCGGCTAAGGCGCGCCTCGCCTGGTGCATCGGCGTTCTCGAAGGCGGCATGGGCCGCGATTACTGGCGCAGCCTCAGGGGCGAACGCTTTGACAGTCTCGTTGAGCTGTACCTGCGGACCTTGGAACGCTGGGGGTACCCCCTCGGTGAGGGTGAGGAGGCGTTCTGCGAGAAGGTCGAGGCTGCCCCCCATGTCGTCACGTGGGGGCCGCGAGCTGGGGAGGTGTACTGATGAGCGCCGACGGCACCGTGTTCAGTGCTCTCGAAGATGCTGTGTCTGCGTTGGTCGCGGAAAAGCACGGGCCTGGCTGTGTGCTGGGGGCTTTTATCGTCATCGCGGAGAGCATCGCCCCGGAGGATGGCCAGGACAGGAGCGCGTGGCTGTGCGAGGGATTGGGGTCGCCGCTGGCGCGTCGCGGACTCGTCGAGTGCGCCCGCGACATGTACTCACGATCAGTGAGGAGGCTCTCCGATGACTGACGAAGCGTCAACGATGGTGGTCGTGGCTCGGGCGGCCTTGGAGGGGGCGCTGCGAGCGGCCCTGCCGCACGTGGCGCGCCGGATTCCCGAGGATGCCCCGGACAATGGCGCGGGCCTGATGCGCCTGGCCGTCGTCCAGGATTGCGTGATGGTGCTTGCGGTCGCGATTGATCGCAAGCGCGCGATCGCGGTGCGATTCAACGTCCTTGATGGGGATAGCTACAGCGATGGCGTGAAATCAATGTGGTTGCGTCGCTCTGCGGTGGAGTCGTTGGCGACGTTCCTCGCGGGGTCTCCCGTCGAGCGGGTGAGCCTTCTCCTCGATGAGAGGGAGGGCATCACTGTCCAGGAGACGGGGGTTCTGTATGGGCCTCAGATGGCACGTGTCGCCCCGGCTGCGGAGCCGATGGATGAGGACCGCGTCGACGCAGCACGCCTCCTGCTGGATGGAGCCCAAGCCGTTCTCTATCAGGACGCGGCCGTGGAGATGGACCCTGCGGTCGTCCGCACGTTCGCGGCGTCGGCTGCGGCCTGGCAGATTCCTCTGCGGGTCCGCGTCGGGGACGGCTACGGGCGGTCCTCGTTCATCTGGGGCACTGATGCGTGCCTCGGCTGGTCCGCTGGATCAGTACTGCTTCAGGGGCCAGTGACGGGAGAGCTCCTATACGACGGGCCGTCAATCCCATACCTGGAGAATGCGCTGCTTCCACCTGTGCCCATGGGGAGCGTTAGCGAACCATCGGGGCTTCGCGTCTACGAAGGAGGGGAAGGACTGTGACTGAAGAGCTCCTCACCGAAATCGAGCGCGCGAATCACGTCCGCGCCCTTGAACGGGAACTGGCACGGGTTCAGGCACATGCGATCAAAACGGCGTCCGAGCTGATCGACGCCGGTGCTGACATCGCTGAGAAGTACGCGCAGACGCCTGAGCAGCGGATGAGCATCCGCAGGACCATCGGGGCTGTCGTTGACGAGCTCATCGACGGCCTCTACCCGCAGGCAGGAGAAGAACGCAATGAATGATGCTGCCATTGCCCCGCTGTGGGAGATCGGCCCCTTCGATCTGCCCCAGGCGGACATGCTCTCGCTCAACGGCCGAGCTGACCGCCGCACTCTCTCCCCGCGGATTCGGACACTGCGCATGCAGGCCCGTGTGATGGCCCGCGCGGCCCACTGCCCGACCTTCATGCGCGCGCGCCTCGTCGCATGGGTCCGATTCCCGGACGGCCGCCGCCGCGACCTCCACAACTACATGCCCACCTTGAAGGCACTCGTGGACGGGCTTGTGGATGCGGGTCTGCTCCCGGATGACGACGCGCGTCACCTGCAGGGACCGGACATGCGCCTCGACCCCCGTCACACCAGCAAGCGCATGGGCATCCCCATGTGCTCGATCCGATTCACTGTCATGCCCTACGAAGAAAACGAGGAAGACCAATGAGCGGCGAAACAGTCGTCACCCTCGTCGGTAACTTGACCGCCGACCCCTCACTCCGCTGGACGCAGTCCGGCTCCGCCGTCGCTGACTTCACGGTGGCATCGACCCCGCGAACCTACGACCGCAACGCCGGCGAATGGCGCGACGGAGACCCCCTCTTCATGCGCTGCTCCGTGTGGCGCGATGTCGCCGAGAACGTCGCCGAGTCCCTTCGTAAGGGCATGCGCGTCATCGTCGTCGGTCGCCTCACCCAGCGCTCCTACGAAACGCAGCAGGGCGAGCGTCGCACGGTCGTTGAGCTGCAGGTCGACGAGGTCGGCCCCTCCCTACGCCGAGCGCGCGCACAGGTCACCAGGCACCCCGCAGCCGACGGCGGGGCAGGATACCCGCCCCCGCCTCCACCTGCGTCCCCCCAGCCCGCCCAGACAACGCAGCAGGCCCCGCAGGAAGCCCCACAGCAGCCTGCGCCCCGCCAGATCGTCCAAGACGACCCCTGGGCACGCCAACCCCAGCAGGAACCCGTCTGGGAACCCCCGTTCTGATGGCCACCGCTCACGCTCGCGCAGGCTGGGGAATCAATCCCGCCGAGCTTGACGAGAACCCCCGGCGCTGCCCCAAATGCGAGGCTCCGATACTCCCGGGCCGCGCGCTGTGCCACCCCTGTTACGTCCGGGCCGAGCAACAACGCCGCGCCTTCACGGAGCGAGCTTGGATGACCAGGAACTACCCCGACTACAGGCCCCGCAGCCTGTTCCCTGAAGACTACGACCAAGAGGAGGTGACCAGATGACCTGCAACGACTGGACGCCCCGCGTGTGCGACTCATGCGGCGGCGCAATCAACCCCGTCACCGGCGAATGCCGGTGCTCAGACTAGAAAGCGACACACATGTTCTTCCAACTTGGAGACGAGCTCCGGGGCAACCCGAAGATTCAACGCCTCGCCCGCCGCGCCATGACCGGGGACCTCAGCGGCCTCGCCGCACTCGGCATGTGGGCGCTCGCGGGGACGGCCTGCCAGCAGGCGCTCACTGATGGAGTGATTGCGGTCGAGACGCTCGTCTCGGACACACTCAATCTTGAAGTCGCGACTCAGCTGGCGGGGATGCTCGTCGAAGAGGGCCTGTGGCACGCGCCGGGACACTCGTGCGAACGCTGCGTGCAGCCGCCGCCTGGCTCGTTCATCTTCCATGACTGGTTCGACCTTCGTTACGACCGTGGCGAAGACGTGCGAGTCACGAGGGGAAAGCGCGCCGAGCTGAAAAACAGGAAGATCACAGATGCTGTGTGGCTGCGCGATCGCGTCGGCGGTGTCGAGCGCAGGGGCAACATGGTTGCCCCGTGTCGCTACTGCGGGACGAAGGTGCAGCGCAAGGACCGCAGCACGTGGCAGTACGACCACGTTGAGCCAACCAAATACATTGGCGCGGCAAACATCGTGATCGCATGCACGGACTGCAACAAGCAGAAGCAGCAGCGCACGCCTGCCGAGGCGGGCATGGTGCTTCACCGCCCTGGGTGGATGCCCGGGCAGGCGGACTGGTCAGCGCCTCCGAAGAGCGCTGAGCGGAACACGGTCGAGGACACACCGCGTCGCGGCGGAGCTGTCATGGTCGAAGCCGGGAGGGACGCGAATCCCGTCGAGGGGACGCCCTCGGGTCAGGTCGAATCCTCCCTCCCTTGGAATCCCAGCAGCACCGCCGCCGGCACGGACGTTGATCTCCCGGACGCTCACGCGCTCGACTGGGGGCAGGCAGCAGGCGAGGATCCCGTCGAGGCTAGCGCCTCGGGTCAGGTCGAACCCGCCCCCAGCCTGCGCCGCGCAAACCCACTCCGACCTGCGACGGCACCTGCGGCAGCCGCAGCGGCAGCCGCGACGGCAACAAATCCTGCCGCAGCGGCAGCCGCAGCGCAGGAAAATCTTGCCGCGACGGCAGCAAAGCGGGTGTCTACGCGCGCACGCGCGTGTCAGGGCAGGGAGGGGCAGGGCAGGGAACTAGATAGGGAAGGGTCTGGCTGGGAGACTGGCGGGGCCGGGCAGGGTGAACCTGCCTCACCTCGCAGGCGTAGGCCACGGCGCAAACGTCAGGTGAGAGACCTTGGCGCTTCCCCTGAAGGTTCTCAGCCCATGCCCAACCCCTCACCTGCTGGTATGGCGGGGGAGGCTCCTAACCCGCAGGTGGGTGGGCAGTGGGGGTCGCCCTGGTACCAGTGGCGAGGTCGTCCTCCGGTGGACGATGACGCCGTGTGCCCGATCCATGGGGCCGATGTGCCCTGCCGTTTCTGCCTCGAGGAGGAGACGTGCTGAACCGTGTGTGCTTGTCCGGGTGCGCGTCGCCTGGTGAGCATCTTCCTGACTGCCAGGATGACTCATGCAGGGGTTGCAACCCGAGTCCGGCTCACGTCGGAGTCTTGTGCGCCCGCTGCTGGGGGAGGCTCCAAGCCGTCGTCCGCACGATGCCGGCACTCGTCGGCGAGCTGATGAGCGGGGATGATGCGCCCTCGGCGGTCTCCTCGTCCGGTGGTGGTCGCCCGCCTGGCTCGTCCTCGCTGTACCCGCAGCAGAGGGCAGCAGCCGACGAGCTCGCAGCCGCGCTGGCCTCGTGGTGTATCCAGGCCGGTGAGCATATCGGGGTGGAGGCTCCTCGGCCGTCCGGCCTGTGGTGGTCGAGCCCTGGTCGCAAGATCGACGCGGAGACGGGCGAGGCGTACCTCGTCGAGGCAGAGCCGGTCGGCATCCGTGTCCCTGCGGCGCTGACTGAGCTCGTCCGCTGGATTGATCCACTGCTTGACCGCGTCGCGGCCGCGCCGTGGGCGCCCGAGATGCTTGCCGACCTGGCCCGGCTCGACGCCGGCGCACGCGCAAGGTGGGCAGTCGAGGAACCGGAGCGGCGCGTGCAGGACATCGCATGCCCGTCGTGCAACGCCTACTCGCTCGTGGTCACGCCCGTCCGAGTCGTCGGCGGGCAAGAGCAGGTCACCTGCTCGCGTATCTCCTGCGGGCGCGTCCTGTCCTCCCAGGACTGGGAACGACTGCGCGCCTGGTCGGTCCTGGTCGCTCGCATGTCAGCAAAGACCGAGGAGACCTCGGCATGATCGTGGCGGGGGAGGAGTGGGAGCGACAGTGCGATGTGCCGAAACATGTCCCCGGCCTCCCCGCGTCCACGGTCCGGGTGTGGGCGGCTGCGGGCCGGGTGCGGTCGGTCAAGGTCGGCGGCTCCGTATGGGTCGCCATCGAGGATGTGCTAGCGGCTGCGGCCTCGTCACGCCGCCGCTGCACGACACGACACGCGAGCCAAGCGAAGGTTGATTGACAGCGCCGCATGGCAGTTGTAACATTCGTGCCAACGGCAGAAGTGTCGAACAAGCCCCGAGGCGGATACCCGTCCGGGGCTTTCGCGTACCCGCCGGACCGGCGAGCTCCGAGAGGATGAAGCGTCATGGCTTGGTCATCGAGCGATCGCGCATCGCGGCTCCCGCCTGACTGGGATGAGCGCCGCGCCTTCGTCCGCGCCCGCGCAGGCGGCAGGTGCGAAGCGCTCCTGCATGACGGGACGCGCTGCCCTGCAGCTGGTGCCGAGTGCGACCACATCACACCTGGTGACGATCATCGAGCGACGAACTTGCAGTGGTTGTGCTCGTGGCATCACAAGCGCAAGACCCAGCGAGAAGCCGCGGCCGCATTAGCCGCAGAGCGGGCACGAAACGCCCCACGCAAGCGCAAGCATCCCGGCCTCATCGACTAGACCCCCACCAGGGACCCCCTCCCCACCCTACCCAGACACCGTCAAGAGCTGTCGGTTTTTGTTTGTACGGGTCTGGGGAAATATCAACTGCTCGTAAGCGTTGATAGCTCAACGCAAACGCCGGGCCGTGGGGTGAGGGCGTGGGGGAATTTAGAGGGGTGCTAGGGTACCGTCCTGGTACACATTCTCCGTGACGGTGATGTATCGCCCCTGCGAATAGAACTCGATCCGCTGTCCACGCCACATGCGCTTGAAGCCACGCTGCGGGACGGCTGTCCCCCAGATATGCAGCCCGCGCCCAGATGGCGAGACTTCAACGTAGGAGCCTTCGTAGTACGCGAGAAGAGCGCGAGCGGCCTCGTTGGGGATGCCATGCTCATCGAGGCAGCCGTCGAGGTCGATACAGCCGATGCCGTCCCCGAGAACGAACCCCAGGGGAGCGCCAGTCGCGCTCGCGGCCGTATGAGTGCTCCACGTGCTCGGGTCAGTAACTGAAGCCCACCGGCCGGTACGCGAGCACACAGGGCGCTTGTCGATGTGGTTGACCCATCGGGGGCGGCTGGTGAGCTCGGCGGGCAGCACTTGGGGGGCATGCGTCTGTGCAGCGCGGTGGTGAGCGACTCGGCATCGGGTCGAGCAAAAGCGCGCGTCGGTGCGCGCCCAGTGTCTGAGCGGAGCCGAGCAGTGTTCGCATGTCCTCACGTCTCCTATTGTAACGGATAATTCGTTGGTATTCTGCGGATAGGCGGGGGTGGTTATGGCTGGTCGTGGCCCCGCGCCGAAGCCGAAGGGCTCGCGAGCTCGCCGGAATAAGGACCCCCAAGTCCTGCGCATCATCACGGCGCAACCTGTCGAGCAGCCGTCGCTGCCGGTCATCGAGCAAGTCGTGCTCGACGAGAATGGCAAGCCGAGGAAGAAGCGCTTCACGTGGCCGACGGTGACTCGCCGCTGGTGGAAGATGTGGGGAGAATCCCCGCTCAGCGCGGAGTACACGGAAACAGACTGGTCATTCCTGCTCGACACCGCATACCTGCACGCCCTGTACTGGAAGGGCGATTATCGAGTTGCCGGCGAACTGAGGCTGCGCGTCGCTAAGTTCGGGGCCACGCCCGAGGACCGCGCCAGGTTGAGGATTCAGTTCGCGGTGGCCGATAACCTCGAAGACGACGCCGACAGCGCCATTGATGATGTGGCGCCTGTTTCTGCGCGGGCGCGCAGACGGCAGAAGAAGCTGAGGGCGGTGTAGCGTGCCCTGGCAACCGATCGACGAGGACGACGAGTTCCCGACGCTCGGATACGACGTTGCGGACTGGATGATGGAGTTTCTCCTCATGCCGGACCGTGACGAGGAGAGCGAGGAGCACATCCCGTTTGTACCGACGCAGGAGCAGATTGAGTTCCTCGCGAGGCTGTATGAGCTGGACCCGGAGACGGGCCGTCGAGTCAAGCAGCGCGCGGTGCTCTCGCGTCCGCGTGGGTGGGGGAAAAGTCCGTTTCTCGCAGCGATCTGCTGCGCTGAGGCTATGGGGCCCGTGCTGTGCGACGGGTGGGACTCGGACGGACAGCCGGTCGGGGTGCCGTGGTCGACGCGGCGTACCCCTATCGTGCAGGTCACGGCGACAACGGATGACCAGACGGCGAACACATGGGACCCATTGCTCGAAATGTTGCGCGGTTCTCCGGCTGAATCGGAGTATGGCCTCGACCCCATGGATTCCTTCGTGGCTCTGCGGCGCGGCCGCATCGAGAAACGAACGTCGTCAGCGACCTCCGTCAAGGGGGCGAAAGCCGTCATGGCGGTCATGGACCAGACGGAGACGTGGTTGCCGTCGAACGGCGGCCCGAAGCTGGCGAAAACGTTGCGCTCGAATGCCGACAAACTCGGGGGCCTCACAATCGAGACCCCCAATGCGTACACGATCGGCGAACGCTCGGTCGCGGAAACGACGGCGAGATTCTACGAGCTGATCCAGGCAGGCAAGGTCAAGCCCGAAGCCGCTCGGGGCCTGTACTACGACCACCGTGAGGCCCCGCTCGACACCGACATTTCCGACCGCGAATCGCTCCTCAACGGCCTGCGCATCGCCTACGGAGACTCGGCAGCAGACCCCAGGGGATGCGCGATCCACGAGCCCGAGTGCGAACCCGGCTGGGTGGACCTGGAACGTATCGCGGACAGCTTCTGGCACCCGGATAACGACCCCGCGGGGATGTGCTCGGACTTCCTGAACCAAATCACCTCGGCGTCGGACGCATGGCTCACGATGCCCGAGCTGCGAGCCATCGAAGACCACACGAAGCAGATCAGCTCCACCGAGCCGATCACGCTCGGCTTCGACGGCTCCGAAGGCCGGAAGATCGGCATCGCAGATGCCACGGTCCTGATCGGCTACTCGGTGACGCAACGGCACCTGTTCAAGGTCGGGATTTGGAGCCAGCCGGACGGTCCGGCAGGCGAAGGCTGGCAGCCGCCCCGCCTCGAAGTGGAGCAAACCGTTCGTGAAGCCTTCGAGCGATTCAATGTCGTGGGGTTCTACGCGGACCCGTCGGCTGGCTGGGCTCAGGATGTGAAGGGCTGGGAGGCGCGCTACTCACGCCGCCTGCGCGCCAAGATCAGCGCGTCCGAGCCGATCCGGTACCCGCAGCGCAACGTTGCCAAGACCTGCGAGAACTTCGCGCAGCTCTTGTCCGCGATCCACCAGGAACGCATTACGTATGACGGTGACCCGATGATCACTGCGCACCTGCTCAACGCTCGTAAATCGCCCAGGCAATCGGGCTACGTCCTCGTCAAACCTGCGGACGACCAGGACTACTCGAAGATTGACGCCGCCTGGGGTGCCATGTTCGCCTACACGGCCGGACTCGACGCCGTCGGCAAGGGCGCAGCCAAGCAAACCAGCCGCCGCGCACCGAGGCGGCTCTACTAACACACTGGGGGAGGAGGCCCCACCTCATGACGAAAACGCCCGAGGAATGGCTCGCCTACCTCACCGCAAAGATGGACAAGGAGCGTCCACGAACGGACCTCCTACGCTCATACACCAACGGATCATCTCCCCTGCCGGAGATGGGCCCTAATCTCGCAAAGGCATGGCTGAAGTTCCAGCGGCGTGCGCGCACCAACCCCGGCAAACTCGTCGTGTCCGCGCTCGCGGATCGACTCATCCCCAACGGGGTGACAGTCGGAGCCAGCGAGGACAGCCCCGCAGCTCAGGCGGCCGCGCGCATCTGGCGCGATAACCGCCTCAAAGTGGTCTTCGCGGACGCAATCTGGGACGCGGCGACCCTCGGCCACGGCTACCTCCTGGTCACCCAGGACGAAGACGGCCGAGCATGCGTCACCTACGAGCGCCCCGAACACATGTACGTCGAACCGGACCCGGTCAAGCCCTGGCGCGCATTAGCGGCAATGAAGGTCTGGCGAGACCAGGCGGCCGGCCTCGACCACCTCGTGATGTGGACTCCGGGCCTACGCATGTCCTACACGCGCTCGGCATACGACAAGTCGCGGCAGCTGATCTCTCGGGTGGCCGGGGACTGGCGACTCGACCTCGGTGGCGTCCAGCCCTTCGAGGGCGCGCCCCCGGTCGTGGTCCTCGAGAACAGGCACAGCATGGGCGAGTTCGAGCACGTGCTCGACCTGATTGACCGAATCAACTGGCAGACCCTGCAGCGCTTGGTCATTATCTCAATGCAGGCCTTCCGACAGCGAGCACTGAAGTCGTCTGAGGGGTCGGCGGGTCTGCCGGCCGAGGACGAGTCCGGGAACACAATCGACTACCAGGCGATCTTCGAACCCTCACCCGCAGCCCTATGGGAGCTGCCCCCGGGTGTGGAAATCTGGGAATCGTCCCAGACGCAGATCACGGAAATCTTGAACGCGACCAAGGACGACTGGCGCGAATTGGCAGCCGAGACCGCAACGCCTCTCTCGATCATGCTCCCCGACTCCGCGAACCAGTCGGCGGCGGGAGCTGAGCAACCCCAGAAGGCACTCCTCTCCAAGGCAGGCGACAGGATCGAGCGCTTCAAGCCGGCGCTCGCATACCTCATCGTCAAGGCACTCGCGGTCGAGGGATACACGCTGGACGAGACGGAGACCGTGGAGGTCCTGTTCGTCCCGCCGCACGCTGTCTCCCTTACCGAGAAATACGCTGCGGCCGTCCAAGCGCGCAATGCCGGTGAAGCGCTCGAAACCATTCAGCGCAACATCCTCGGATACTCGCCGGAGCAGATCGCGCAGGACAAGCAGCGTAGGGCTGAGGAGCAGCTTGCGTTGGCGTTCGCGCTCCAAGACAAGCCGCAGCCGCAGCTGACAGATGAGGCCACAACCCCGAGTCCGGGGGGGGGACCCGGCAGACCTGAAGCTCAGGTTTGATGCCCTCGGCACGGCGATCCGCGCTGGCGTCGCTCCTGAATCAGCGTCGGAGGTTGTCGGGCTCGACGGAATCCGATTCACGGGCGCCGTCCCCGTCGCGCTCAGGCTCCCAGAGACACAGTCAGCGACACTCGAGGAGAAGTAACGATGCCGGACCTGGACTCGCTCAACAGCCTCACTGAGGCCTACGACGGCCAGGTCCACGCAATCCGACAGCAGATCACCGCCTTCGGGCAGGCCTACTGGGACTCACTCCCGCACTACAGGGCCAGCGCCGTCGAGGACATGATCCAAGCGATCACCCCCAGAGTGACCGCAGGCCAGCTACGCATAGCCGACCTGACTCGCGCGTACCTCGCCCAGTGCGCCCGTGAGCTCGGCTGGAAGGTCGTCCTCCCACCCATCGACCAGGACGAGATACGCGGCGCTCGCGGCGTAGACCCCCGCGTCGTCTACCGTCGCCCAGCCGTCGACGTGTACACCGCGCTCGCGGCTGGCAAGCCTCTGCCGCAGGCTGCGGCAGAGGGGCGGCTGCGGCTCACGCAGTTGATCGGTGGGGACATGCAGCTGGCGAAGGTGCATGCGTCTCGGCAGTCGATGCGCGGCTACCCGGCGGAGGGGCAGTTCTATCGGCGTGTGCTCACGGGGCGAGAGAATTGCGCCTTGTGTGTCGTGGCCTCGACGCAGCGCTATTACCGTGGTGACCTGCTGCCGATTCACCCGGGATGTGACTGTGGGGTGCAGCCTCTTCCTCCGGGCCTGGCAGTCAATCAGGTGATTGACGAGGACTTGCTCGAACACGTCCACCAGATCACGGCGGACCGCCTCGGTGTCTCTGACCGGGGTGGGCGCACGCCGGATTATCGGAAGCTCCTGACGGTCAGCGAACATGGGGAGTATGGGCCAACGCTGTCGTGGGCGCAGCCCAAGGCCAAGCCTAAGCCCAAGGCGGGTGGGGCTGAGCCGCCTAAGCCTCCCAAGCCCCCGAAGAAGACCACAGCACAACCGCCGGACGACTCCGATCGTTTAAAGCGCCTGATGAGCGTTCCTGCCGAAAAATGGCATAAGACGCTTCAGTACGAGGGTGGGGACGTGACGGGGATTCCCGGAGAATTCCTGTATCCCGAGAGAGGAAGTGGCCGCGTGTTTATCCCGGCAGCTTCGGCCAGAAAACCGCCCAGTGAGCATGAGGTGCTCACGGCGCTGCGCCTCGCGGAAGAAGGAACAGACGTGCTGTTCCGCATAGATTCGCGCGAAAAAGGCGCGAAGAACCCAGACGCGGAAATGAATCAGCAGGTCTGGGAATTCAAAGCACCCACAGGGGAAGGCAAGAACACCGTCGACTCGCAGATGAAGCGAGCGGGGAAACAGGCTGAACGCCTGGTCCTCGATCTGCGCCGTAGCAAACTCGACGATAAGGAATCGATCGGGGAGATTCGGACGGGGATGCAAGGTCGTCATCTTACCCAAGTAATTGTCATAGATCACGCAGGAAATATTGTCCGCATTCCCTGAGTGCGGTACCCTAGTGGTGAGGACACTAGGCAGCCCCTTCGGGCAGCCGGGGTGTCCTCACTTCATATAGCTCAAATTCGCCGGCCATGGGCGCAATGCCCGGGTCGGTTTTTGATACCCCAACAAGTAGCCCCCAGCCGTAACGGCGTGGGGGCTTTCGTGTACCCGGAATGGGAGGAATCACCATGAAGAACCACCTGAAGCACCGTCCCTACCTTCGCTTCATCGACGCCCCGTCCGCAGAAACGGGAGGGGACGCGCAGGATGCCCCTGCAGCCGCCGCTGAGGATACAGCCCAGCAGGTTGACTGGGAGGCTGAGGCCCGGAAATGGAAGGAATTGTCCCGCAAGAATGAGTCTCGGATGAAGGAGAACGCCGAAAAGGCGCGCCTCTATGACGAGGTTCAGGAGCAGGGCAAGTCCGAGCTGCAGAAGGCGCAGGAAGCGGCAGCGAAGGCTGAGGCACGAGCTGCGGCGATGGAGGCCGAGGCGATGCGAGCGAAGGTCGCGGCAGCGACGGGCGTGGACGCGGACCTGCTGTCTGGCTCGTCAGAGGAGGAGCTGAGGGCATCTGCTGAGCGCCTCCTCGCCTGGCGAGGCGCGCAGGTCCCCAAGGGTGCTCCCGCGACGGACGCGGGAGTTCGTGGTGACGAGATCAGGGCTGCAAGACAGCTCACCCGGGAAGACCTCAAGAAGATGTCTCCCGCAGAGATCATCAAGGCCCGCCAGGACGGGCAGCTGAACAACATCATGGGCATCGCATAAGCGAGCCAAGAAAGGACACACAATGACTCTCACGCATTTCATTCCGGAACTGTGGTCGGCAAGCATCCTCGAGAACTTCCGCCGTGACACGGTCCTCGTCGGTATGGCCAACCGCGACTACGAGAAGGCCTTCACCGCGGGATCGAAGATTCACATCCCCGGCATCGTCGACGTGAAGGTGAAGGACTACAAGACCGGCGCGGTGACTGCGTCCGGCGGCACTAAGGTGCCGCGCACGACCGTCCCCGATGCCGTGGAGTCCACGGGCATCGAGATCACCATTGACCAGGAGAAGAGCTTCGACTTCCTGGTCGACGACATCGACGCCGCGCAGGCGAACCAGTCTCTCGATGCCTACACCAAGTCGGCGGCGGCAGCGCTCGTTGAAGACGCGGAGACCTTCCTGACCGCGATGCTGACCTCCAAGGGCACGGCGGTCACGGGCATCGCGAACCCGACGAACTGGGAGACGGCATACGCCGCGATCCTGAAGCTGCGCGGCAAGCTCTCGGCCGAGAAGGTCCCCGCCATGGACCGCGTCCTCCTGATCAACGCGGCATTCGAGGAGTTCCTCCTCTCTGACGGTTCGAAGCTCACCAGCTTCGACAAGTCGAACATGACGGACGGCCTCCGCGAGGCGACGATCGGTCGTCTCCTGGGCTTCGACGTGGTCACGAGCCCCTGGCTCGATAACACGAAGCCGATGGCCGTTGCCTTCCACAAGCCGTCCGTGGCCTACGTGTCGCAGGTCGAGAAGACCGAGTCGATGCGCGCCGAGCAGACCTTCGCGGACCGTGTTCGCGGTCTGCACGTCTACGGCGGCGCGGTTCTGCGCCCCAAGGCGATCCAGGTCTTCAAGGCGGCATGATGCAGGTCAAGGGAGAAAACGGGATCACGTTCGAGCTCGCGGACGAGGTCGCCACGGCAATGATCACGGCAGGCATCCTCGAGGAGGTCACCTCCGATGAGGCCTCGCCGTCCAGTGAAGACATGCCGGCCGACGAGGGCGACACTGCTGAGGAGACTTCGAAGAAGTCCAAGAAGTAGGAGGGACGATGCCTGTTCCGCTGGTAACTGTCGAGGACATCGAGGCCGCTCTCGGCCGACCCCTCACAGACTCGGAGTCGGCGCGGGCAACGTTCATCGCTGACAAGCTCGCCGAGGCCTTCAAGGCGCGCGCACGCCAGACGTTCACCGTCGAGCAGTACACGCACCGCCTGAAGGTCGACGCGGGCGGACGAGTCGTCCCCACACGGGCGCCGCTCATCTCCGTCGAGGCTGTCACGACCGACGACGGACAGGCGATCCCCTACACCGTCAGGCACGGCTTCATCCAAGTCGCATCGCCCGCAAGTGAGTTCGTGGTCGTCACCTACACGGCAGGCCTCTCCGAGGTCCCCGCAGCGGTTCGACTACAGCTCGCAGACAGCGTGCGACGTATCCTCCTCATCCCCGACGCCGCCGCACAAGGGGCAACCCAAATGACCGAGACGACGGGGCCGTTCACACAGACCCGCCAGTACGCCACATGGGCAGTGGGCGGCCAAGCCATCCTCTCCCCAGACGACCAGGCGCTCGCGGATGCGTACCGCCCGCGACGCGCCGGGCATGTCTGGGTGATGGGAGGGGCCTGACGTGATGGAGGAATGGAAAACCCCGATTCAGGTAGAAGGGACCGTCCATCGTGACGGGGACGGCTACCTCGTCGAGGAATCCAAACCGCGCCTCATCGGGGGCTGCCTGATCGCGCCGGGACAGTTCACTGTGCCGGGTTTGCTCGATCAGGCAGCCTCTGAGCGGGCCGACGAGACCGCGACACTCTACCTCCCGAGGGGAATAACGCTGAACGTCGGGGACGCCATCCGGGTGCCGGCCGAGCACCCTCTCGGTGGGACGTGGAGGGTCGAGGAGCCATCCTCGCCGTGGCCGCGCGGCACGGCTGTCGTGATCTCTCGGAGGTGACACGTGGCAGTCAAGTTCGTGGTCAGCTCGGCCGCGATCGAGGCGCTTCTACAGTCCGCGTCGATCAGTGAAGCAATGGTCAGTGAAGCCGAATCGCTGCGTGCGGCGGCGGCAGCAGCGGCCCCGAAACGGGACCGCGTACTCACCGACGCGTACAGGGTCGAGGCTGTGACGGCAACTGTGAAGACGCGCCGAAACGGAGCATCTCGCAGAGCTGTCGGCCGCGTCGTCAACGATGCCCCACACGCCGTGCCTGTTGAGTTCGGGCACTTCGCCAGAGACGGGCGCCGCGTCCCCGGGCATCACACGCTCGGCAAGCTCGCGGGCTCCAAGCGCGCACGACGAGGAGGCCGGTCATGAAGTACACGGACCCCGTCCAGGTACTACGAGACGCGATCGCCTCAGCAACGGGGGCGCAGACAGTACGGGTGATCCAGGAGGGCAGCCTCCCGGACACATGGCCGATGCCACTCGTGCATGTCTACGCGACCCAATCCCAGGACCTCGATTTCGAGCGTATTACCTCCGTCGTTGTCGACGTGTACGCCAAGACCCCCACAGGGCCGGGCATCGTCGGCGCGGAGGCACTCGCGGATGAGGTTGTGGATGCTCTGTCAGTTCGTCCTGTGGTGGGGGCTTCTGGGTGGGTGGATGAGGCGTCTGTGCCGTCCCGCCTGGGGGTGCGCGCCGCATACGGCGTCGTTGAGGTGGTGGGCCTCAGCGTGGAAGTCATTCAACGTCCCACCGACTAACCAATCTGATCTGGAAGGGAAACCGATATGGCCGACACCACGACCATTGAAGCGCTGAAGAAGAAGCACAACAAGGCAAAGAACGTCAGGAAGGCGCTCAACGTTCTCGCCTTCGTCGCACCGATCACGACCGCTGTCCCGGACGCGCTGACAGGCGCAAGCGGCGCGATGAAGCAACTCTCCGCGGACTGGACTCCGCTGGGAATCTTCACGACCGACGGCGGGGAGATCACGCCTGACGTGTCCGTGGACGACGTCGACGGCCTGGGCTACGCAGAGCCTGTCCGCTCTGACCTGACCAAGGCAACCAAGACGATCAAGCTCAACATCTTCGAGCTGTTCCGCAAGGAGATGCTGAGCCTGACGCACGGCATTGACCTCTCGCAGGTCAAGGCGAACGCGACCACGGGAGAAGTGGTCTTCGATGACCCGCTTCTCCCCTCCATCCCGGAGAAGCGTCTGCTGCTCGTCGCCGCCGACGGCCCTGCCGACGACGAGTGGCTGATGGGCTGGTGCTTCACGCGCGCCAAGCTCATCTCAATGCCGACGATCTCCCTGAAGGCGACGGACCCCATCACCGGCGACCTCGAATTCAAGGCATTCGCCGACGAGACCGCAGGCACGGCCTGCCGCAATTACTACGGCGGCTCGGCGATGCTCAAGCACCGTGACATCACGGGCTTCAGCGTCTGACACATACTGCGGGCGGGGGCCGGGGATGTTCTCCCTCCGGCCTCTGCCCGCTACCACCCCCAGGAGAACACCACAGGATAGGACAAGCATGGACCAGCTGACCTTCACGAAGACGATCAAGACGGACGACGGGAACGACCTCGTACTCACGCGAGTCACCGACGACGCAGCCGACGCGAACACTCTGCGCACACAGGGATGGACAGAAGCCCAGCCCGAAGAGCCCGAAGAAGCCACGCCGACGCTGCCTGCCCCGCCCGCCAGCACCCAGCGCCGTGACAACTGACCGACCAAACAAGGAGAACACCAATGGCAGACAAGATTACCCCCACCCTGACGCTCTCGGCCCTCAACAACCTCGATGGCGCAGCAGCGGCCACCCCGTTCACCTTCGGGCTAAACAACCACGTCGTGACCTTCCCGGACCCCCTGGGCATGAGCCCCGAGGCCGGCGAAGACCTCCTCCTCGACCTCGGTGGCGGCAAGCGCGCCACGGAGGTTATCAACAAGTGGCTATCGGAGGAAGACGCCGCATTCGTCACCAAGCATCTGAGCCTGCGTCAGATGCTGCTCCTCCTGCGACAGGCATCCAATCACTACGAGGCCTCGCTCGGGTCCCTGGGGGAAGGGCGCGCCTCTACGACCGCCTAACACGGTACGAGAGGCAGATCGTCGCGGACCTCGCGGAACAGGGCTGGGACACATACGCCCTGTTCCGCGCACGCCGATACCGATTCCTCCTGACACTCATCGACGAGCTGCCCTCAACAAGTCGAACCGTCGCAGCGATACTCAACGACCCCGAGGTCGCAATCGAAACCGCGATGGCGATCGCCGAAGCCGCGGACGACGACGACACCGAGGCACAGCTCCGAACACAAACCCCCGAGGTCAGAGTCCTGCAGGACATCTTCGACCTGCTGGTCTCGGCCTTCGGAGGAAAAGAAACCTACCCACGACCCGAGAGCCTCACCGCGATCGCACTCGAGGACGCGCGCACGAGCGTCCGAGATCGCAGCGCCCACCAGGCGCTCGCGGCTCTCATGCCGGGGTGGAGTCCACAAGAAACCTGAATATCTACCTGTAGGAGGTCTGCGTGGCTGGCGTGTATCAGGCAGGCACTGTCTATGTCGATGTCGTCCCGTCGATGCGGGGATTCTTCAAGAGCATCGAGAACGCGACAGCCACGCAGCTCCCGCAGGTGGCTGGCGATGCGGGAAAGAAGTACGCGGAGAAATTCAAGGAGAAGGTCTCCGAGTCTGGCAAGGACCTCGTTAACGCGATCGCCGATCCTCTGGGCAAGTCAACGGCGCGCCTTCGTCAGGAGGCCGCGCAGGCTGGGGCAGCCCTGCAGGAAGCGCACGCCAAGGTGGAGAAGTCTTCCTCGGCGCTCGCGAAGGCACGCGCCGAGGAAGAGACCGCAGCGACTGCGGTGGAGCGCGCTGAGCGTGCTCTCGCCGCCGCGCGTTCCAGCTCGTCTGCTGACTCGGCGGCGGTTGCTCGTGCGGAGTCGGCTCTGGCCTCGGCGCGTGAAGCGTCGGCGGCAGCGAACAAGAAGGCCGACCAGGCGTCCGCTAACCACGCGGACTCTCTGCGCAAGGAGAAGGCCGCCTCCGACAGCGCGAAGGCGGCAACCGAGGCGCTGGACCAACGTATCTCGAAGGCCCCGTCCAACTGGGAGCGATTCACGACGTCGCTGAAGGGCTGGGCGCGCGAGGCCGACAACGTCGAGCGTGAAGCCCGCGAGGTCGATTCATCGCTCGGTCTTGTTGGCTCGGGTGTGACGTCGCTCGGTGGTCTCGTGACCTCGGCGCTAGGGCCTCTAGCGCTCCTGGGTGCGGCTGTCGGCATCGGCGGTTTCGCGTCCGAGGCCATCGCAGCCTCAGACGCGACGAATAAATTCGCCGATACGCTGCGCTTCGCTGGCGTCGATGATTCGATGATCGAGCGTCTCGGCGCGTCCGCACAGGAATACGCCGACCGCACGGTCTACGACCTTGCCGACATTCAGGGCATCACGAGCCAGCTCGCCGCGAACTCGGTCGATGGCTTCGACCGTCTTGCCGAGGCAGCCGGCAACTTGAACGCAGTGTCGGGCGGCACCGCCGACACGTATAAGAGCCTTGGTCTCGCCCTCGTCCAGGTCAACGGTGCCGGCAAGTTACAGACCCAAGATTGGAATCAGGTCGCCAACGCCATCCCGGGCGCGAGCGGCAAGATTCAGCAGGCCCTCTCCGACATGGGTGCCTACACGGGGAACTTCCGTGAGGCCATGGCGGAGGGCCAAATCTCTGCGGAAGAATTCAACCAGGCGCTCCTGCAGCTCGGTTTTGATGACGTCGCGGTCGCGGCCGCGTCGGACGTGTCGCGCATCGAGAATGCGGCCGGCAACTTGCAGGCGACGATTGTCGGCGGCTTCAAGGACATGATCGACCTCGCGAAGCCGCAGCTGACCGACTTCATGAGTTGGATGTCGGACACGCTCGGTGCTGGGTTCGCGTGGATCAAGGATGTGGGCGTGCCATCGATCCAGGGAATCTGGGATGTCCTCGCCAACGGAAATTTCTCGGGGCCGATCTTCGGACTCGAAGAGGATTCTGGTCTCGTCGACTTCCTGTTCAACCTTCGTGATGCTGGCATGGCCGCCTGGGAGATGCTCAAGTCTGGCTGGGACGCGGCAACGAATCTCGCGTCCGCGTTCGCTCCGCTCGCCCAGAGCGTGTGGGACATGGTCAGCGCGTTCGGCGGGGATGGCCCATCGGTGATTCAGCGAACCGCCGAGGCACTCAAGAGCGTGTTCGACTGGGTCGGGAAGAACACCGACATCGTCGCTCCACTCGTCACGGCGGTCGTCGCAGGCACAGCCGCGTTCAAGGGCATGAGCGCGGCCATGGGCGCCGTGAACGCCGTGAAGGCGGCCGGCGGCCTCTTGCAGTTCGTCAAGGCAACTAACCTCGCGAAGGCCGCGCAGGTCGCGTTCAACTTCGTCATGAACATGAACCCGATCGGCGCGATCGTCACGGCGATCTCCGCACTCGTCGCAGGCCTCGTCTACTTCTTCACGCAGACGGAGACAGGCCGGAAGGCGTGGGCGGCGATCACGGAGGCGTTCTACAGCTTCGTGGACTGGATCAGCTCGGCGTGGTCGTCCGCCATGGAGTCGATCTCCTCGTGGTGGACGGGCACCTGGGACGGCGTCTCGGGATTCTTCTCGACCTACGTCGTGCAACCCCTGCAGACGGCATGGGATGCAATCACGGCTGTCTGGGACGGCATCGTCACGGTCTTCAAAACTGCGTTCGCGATCATCGTCGGCGTTGTCCTGACGCCGATCAAGCTCTACATACAGGCGTGGGTAGCGGTCTTCACCTGGGCGTATGACAACGTCATTAAGCCCGTGTGGGACGCGATCTGTCAGGCCTTCACCTGGGCTTACGACAGCGTCATCAAGCCAGTGTTCGAGCAGATCGCTAGTACCTGGCAGTGGATCGCCGGAATAGCCACAGAGGTGTTCGGCGGCATCGTCTCATTCCTCGAGGGAGTGTGGACGGCGATCTCCGCAGGAGTAACGACCGCGTGGAATCTCATTGTCGCTGGCGTCACCTGGTACATCAACACCGTGTGGAACATCGTCAGCACAGTCTTCACGACAGTCGCTGGCGTCGTCTCCTCGATCTGGAATGGTATCTCCTCCACTGTCTCGGGCGTCTGGGAGTCCATCAAGTCCACGGCGAGCGCAGCCGTCCAGTGGGTCTACGACAGCGTCACGAACGTGTTCTCGTCCATGTCGAGCGGCGTCTCCTCCACCTTCGACGGCATGCGCTCAGCCATCGAGTCCGTGTGGAACAAGGTGAAGAGCGTAGCGGCAAAGCCGGTGAACTTCATCATCGACACCGTCTACACCAACGGCCTGAAATCCATGGTGGAAACGGTCGCCTCGAAGATCGGCCTCTCACTCACCCTGCCGACGGTCCCCAGGATTGCCGAGTACGCCGGCGGCGGCATCGTCCCCGGCTACAGCCCCGGACACGACACGATCCCGGCGATGCTCTCCCCGGGCGAGGCAATCCTCGTCCCCGAGCTCGTCCGGCAGATCGGCCCGAGTAGGATCATTGCCGCGAACTACGCCGCCTCGAAGCGCCGCCCCGGTGGCAGCCCCGGCAAGGCCCCCACCGGATTCTCCGGAGGAGGCATCGCCCACTTCGCCGGCGGCGGCATCGCAGGATGGTTCGCCGACGCAGCACGCGGCGTGAGCGAGTTCTTCCGCGACCCGCTCGGCTCCATCGCGCAGCTCATCACCGAGCCCGTCCGAGGACTCATGAAGGGCATTGCCCCCGGAGTCATCGGCGAGCTCGGCGCAGGCGGCGTCGAATCCCTTCTCGCAGGAGTCGGATCATTCTTCAAGAAGAAGGCCGAGGAATCCTCGTCGGCCGGACTCGTGGGCGCCGCAATGCGAGCCGTACAGATGCAGGTCCCCTACGTGTGGGGCGGCTCAGCCATCCCGCCAGGCCTGGACTGCTCGGGCCTGGTGTATTGGGCCGCCCAGCAGCTTGGCCTGGGGTGGCCGCGCCTCACGGCAGCTGGATACCAGTCTGGCTCCACCATGATCCCGTGGACGCAGGCCGCCCCCGGCGACCTGCTGTTCTGGGGAGCACCTGCCCACCACATCGCGATCTACGCCGGCGGCGGCCAGATGATCGAGGAGCCAAAGCCTGGCCTCAACGCCCGGCACACCGGCATCTGGGGCTCGCCGACCGTCGGCCGCTACGGCGGAGCTCGCAAGTACGACCGCGGCGGATGGTTGCCCACGGGAGTCACCGCAGCCGTCAACCAGACGGGCACGAGGGAGGCAATCCTCACCGCGAGGCAGTGGGCAGATGTCAGTGCGCTCGCGGCGAGTGGAGCAAACGCGGTGCCGTCGCTCGATGGCGCGCAGGTCAACCTTGTGCTGGACGATGGCCATTCGTTCCGTGCGCATGTGGAGTCGATCAGCACCGGCGTCCTGGTTCGCCGTAAGCAACTCGCTGGAAGGAGCAGGTAGTGGCTCGTGAGAATCTTTGCCGCAATCCGTCGTTCGCGTATCTACTGCGGGAATGGGCGAAGATCGCTCCGGCCACGGTGAGGATCGGCTCGGATACTGACTCGTGGGGCGGGCACGCTCGCCAGTCTCCGCAGTATCTGGCCATCGACGTGCCGCCCGGCACGCAGGGTCCGGCTGCCGCGCCAACGGCAGTCACTGTCGCCGGAGGACAGACCGTCGCGATCTCGGCGCTTGTGCGCACGAGTCCTGGCCTCGCGGCTGCTGTCTCCCCGGAGTGGACCGTGGGCGGCCGCAGCATCACGGAGAAGACTCCGGCGCTGTTGGCCGCCAGCGCGGATGGGGTTCGCCCCGTCTGGGCGTTCACCGCCCCATCTGGGGCGACGGCCGTGCGGCTTCGGTTCGAGGCCCGCACGACCTCGGCGGCCGAGCGCGGCACTCTGCCGGGCTGGGTGTACCTCGATGACGTCCTCATCGTCACGGCCCCCACCCCAGGCGAGGCACTCGAGGCAGCAGCGGGGGAGTTCTTCGACGGAGACACCCCGCCGAGCCGCATCGGCTATTCCTCGAGGGCGCTCACGCACCAGTGGACCGGCGCTCGCGGCGTTTCGACGTCGCGGGAGGTCGAGGCGGACGTCGATATGTCGTCGCTGCCTGTCGCGATTGTGGCGGGTGGACAGGCGCCCAGGGTCCAGATCGTGATTCCCCCGGCGTGCGTCCCCGCCGGGGCGGCCTGCTATGTCGAGGGCGTCACGGACACGGGCTTCACGTGGATTCCTCGCGGGGGAGTATGGTCCTCCAAGGGCTTGCAGCGCATCATTGGGGACCCGCTCGCACCGATCAACACGCCGGTCAGGTACAGGCTGACGACGTCGAGGGGCCTCACGGTCGAATCGGAGCCGGTGGTCCGCTCATGGGGCGGCCTGTCGCTGATGACTGACACGGCGGGCGCGAAGCCTGTGAATGTCCTGTGGCAGGGCACTGACCAGCGTGAACTGAAACCGCGGGTGACTGAGCACGAGGTCCCGGGCCGCGCGACACCCCTGGTGGTCTATGCGCCAACGATGGGGCGCGGCACGGTGTCTCTCACGGCTCGCACGAACCTGCAGGACACGGCGGCCATGAAGACACTTCTGGCGTCTCAGACGCCGGTGGCGCTTTTCCACAACCCGCGTCACTGCGTGCAGTGCAAGCGTGGGACGTGCGATGTCGATCCAGTGACGCTCATGTCGGTGACATCGGTATCGATGGAGCGTGCGCCGCGCCTCGACGTCGCCGAGCGCATCTGGCAGCTCAAGGGCACGATCGTCGATCTGCCGCAGCCGAACACAACGTTGACGTTGTCGACGTGGAACGACTTCGATAAGCGACGGCTGACGTGGAGTGGCCTGGATGCTCGTCGGTGGCCGTGGGATCAGTTCGACAGGACTATCTGGCAGGAGGACGCATGAGCATGCCGGCCGACGTCGAGCAGATTCCGGAGGACCTGCTGACCTCGGGCTACTCGGTGTCTGTCACCGTGGAGTCGTGGCTGGGATCGCAGTACCTGGGGGAGGTGCCCGTCGAAGATGGGTCGGTGTCGTGGGACGCTGGTCAGCAGGTGCAGGGCACCCTGTCCCTGACGGTGCCCCGTGTGGGAGCTGTGCAGGGGGAGGACTGGCGAGACTGGGACCCCGTGGACCCAGAGCACCCGCTCGGCTGCTACGGGCAGGTGCTCCATGTGAGTATGACGGTCGGGTCGCTCGTCGATGCAGGCTGGTGGACGGTTCAGCTAGGCCGGTTCCTCATTACCTCGGTGGAGCCGGGACCGTCCACGGTGCGAGTGACGGGCAAGAGCCTGATGCAGCGCCTCGAGGAAGACAGGCTGACGGAGCCAATGGCGCCCGACCCAGCGGGCACTCTCGCGTCAGAGCTGCGCCGCCTGGTCGGTGCGCGTATTGGCGTGATCATCGATCCGGCTCTCGGCGATAGGCCCTGCCCGTCGATGTCTTGGGGCGAGAGCCGCATCGATGCGGTCTACGAGATCGCGAAAGCCTGGCCTGCGGCAGTGCGCGAGGGCGGGGACGGCATCATGTATCTGTCCCCGCCGACTGCGCCGCCCACCTCGCGGCCGGCGCTTCTCCTCTCGGATGGGGAGGACGGCACGGTCGTCGGGGTGGCGGCCTCGGTGAGCCGCGACAAGGTCTACAACCGCGTGGTCGCCCGGGGACAGCAAAGCTCTGACGAGGGAGCGCCGTCGTTCCAGGCGATCGCCGATCAACTGACGGGACCGATGCGCGTCGACGGTCCCTACGGCACCGTGCCAAGGTTCTTTTCGTCCCCGCTGATTACGAGCTACGAGCAGGCTAAGCGCACAGCCGAGGCAATGCTTGCAGACTCGGTCAGGAAGAAAATCAAGGTCCCCGTGCAGCACGCCCCGGACCCGCGCATCCGACTGGACGCACACGTCGAGATCGTGACGCGGCCCGTGGACGCTGCAACCACGAAGACGATGTGGGGCACCGTCTCCGCATACGAGGTGCCCCTCACCTACAGGGGCACACAGAAGACCGACGTGGAGGTGAGCGTATGAGCAGCCCCGTGATGGACCTGATTTCGACGGTGCCCGACGATCTGCCTCCCCGCTATGGCTCCGACAGGTCACCGACGGCGATCGCGCGCGTGGTCAGCCTCATCGAGGGAGGCCGTGCCCTCAACGTCAGCCTGTACGGTGGGCCTCCCATCCAGATTTCAGCCACGGCCGTCAACTGGAACGGAGTCGAAACCGCTCACGTCCTGCTCGACCCAGACACCGGCCGGGCGCTACACGCGCTCGGGCCGGCACCCAAACCGGAAAACCCCCTCCCCAAGTGGGAACAGCTGACCGCACCGACACGCAGCGTGCGTGAAGCTGTGCTGATCCCGCAGTGGGCGGGTACCTGGGATGGAACAGCGTGGACACGGCACGGCGGCGGCGGAGCCTGGCAGGGCAGTGCGGGCGGGCACCGCCTCACAGGCCTCGCCGTATTCGGCCGCCAAGCCGAGGCGCTCGGACGTATCACGATAACGGCAGCAACGCTGACGCTACGCCCGCACCCGACGGCCGTCGCATGGTCAGTACAGATCGCGCCTGCCACTTACACGGACACTGGACCAGTCACGACGGGCGCGACGATCAGCGCCCCCGTCCAGGTGGGTGCCACCGTCCTGGCCATCGACATCACGCGCATTGCCTCCCAGCTCCTGACTCCGGGGACTGGCCTTGCCCTCGTCGGCCAGACATACGGCGGCGTTCAGGCCTCCGGAGACAGCCTCTCGATCCGCATCACCTACACCTCCCGATAGGACACCGCATGAGCTACATCGACCAGCGGGGCCACCGAGTCCCCTCACCCACCGACCCCGCCCAGCGACAGGACCTGCTGGCCCTGTCCCTGTCCATCCCCTCCTACAAGGCGTGCGCCTCCGAAACGGCGGCGGCACAGTACGTCTCCGCGCTCGCGGCTGCGGGCCTGGTGGCCTCGGCGGCGCAGCCTGTTTACGTGTGGAGGACCGACCTTAACGCCGTGAGGGTGTGGGATGGCCGGTCCTGGGCGGCAGAGTCGAATCTGCAGATGGAACTATCTGCAGTCGGGGATATGCCCGTGGGTGCGGGCCTGAGCCCGACGGTCCAGCCCGGCCTCATCAAGGGCGGCCGAGTCGCTGTGTCCAGCGCCGAGGTAGCGTTCGGCAACCTCTACATGCCGCGCGTCAACTTCAACACCCCGTTCCCGCACGAGTGCGTGTCCGTCAGTATCACGCCGCTGTATGGGTCGGGGCCGGCCGGCTGGAATTTCAAGAACGGCCGGCAGTTCTGCGTGGACGTGCTCGACAAGAGTGGCTTCAGGCCGATGCTCCCCGGCGTGACCTCACAGGAGCGTCACTCGTTCGCGTGGATGGCCATCGGCTACTGACCGCCGACAACTGAACTCGCCCCTCGGACAATCCCGTCCGGGGGGTTTCGTCTACCCGATTGAGGAGAGACATATGGAACTGACTATCGAAGAACTCATGGCGTCGATGACGCCGGCGACGGATACGCCGCCCGACGTCGTCGCCCCGATCTACATCCCCTACGAGCAGACGGAGGGCACGCGATGAGCATGACCGCACAGAACGTCCTCGCCTGGGCGGCAGGCGAGATCGGATACACGCGCTGGGACGACCCAGAGGAGGGGTCGAAGTACGGTCGCTGGTACGCGAAAAAGCATGGCGCATACTACGGGACGTCAGGTGTGCCCTTCTGCGCGATGGGCGCGTCCTGGTGTGCGACGGACGAGGAGAAGCAGTCCGTCCTGCCCGGTGGCGACTTCGCCTACGTCCCCTACGGCATCAACGCCGCAGCCCGCGAGGGCAGGCTCGTCTCCCCGATGACCCAGGCCGCGCCCGGAGACCTGGTCTGCTTCGACTGGGACGACGATGGCATTGCCGACCATGTCGGCATCGTCGAGGCTAACTACGGTGGCTGGCTGCAGACCATCGAGTTTAATACGTCGTCCGGCGCTGCGGGCTCGCAGAGCAACGGCGGCGGCGTATGGCGCCGCACCCGTGGCTGGGACGCCGTGTGTGCGGTCATTCGGCCGCACTACGGTGACGCGGCCACCGCTTCGGGCTACACCGACGTCACGGCGCTGCAGGCTGCGGTCGGCGCGACCGCTGACAACGTGATCGGCCCCGACACGACGAAGCGTATCTACGCCGTCGTTGCCGCCTCCAGCTGGGGCGGACGTCAGTTCCCGTTCGGCGTCGAGTATGTCCAGTCTGTGATCGGCACGGAGCCGGACGGGGTCTGGGGGGATGCCTCGGACGAAGCGCACGACCGCGTCGTCGGAGACCTCCAGCGCGCCGTCGGCGTGGCCGACGACGAAATTTACGGGGCCATCACCAACGCAGCAATCAACCAGGCGCTCGCGGGCGCGGAGAAGGGGGAATGAGATGGATAAGCTGTTGATGGGGCTTCAGTCGGACCCCTTCATCACGACGGTCATTGTCGGCCTCGTGTGGCCGATGGTTCAGGCCGCTCTGGACAAGCCGTGGTGGACGCGCCGCCGCCGCGTGGTGCTCCTCGTCGCGGTCGCTCTCGTCACGACTGCGGCCGTGTGGGTCTCCGGATCGTACCCGGCGACGTGGCGTCTGCTGGTCACGCAGATGAGCGTGTTCCTGGGCGTCGCCTGGTCGGTGTACACGATGCTATCCGCAGTCCGAATCAATGGAGCGAGCATCCTCGATTGGGTGGGCGCCGCGACTCCGGGCGGGCAGCCGCTCGATGAGCTGACGGGCACGTCGGACAGCGCAAGTGATTGACATTATCGCCGACCCGAAGGTCGTCACAGCGATTGTCGCAGCGGTTGTCGCCATCATTGGCGCAGCCGCCGCGGCTGTCGTTGCGGGTCTACGGTACGTCGGCCGACTGTTCGACGCGCGGCTCGCGCATATCTCGGAGACCGCGTCCGAGGCCCGTGATGCTGCGAAGAGCGCGGATAAGGAAATCAAGAACAATCACGACACGAATGTTCGCGATGACCTCGACAAGGCGATTGAGACTGTCTGGGTCGTGTCGGACCAGATCGGCGCTCTGTCCAAGCAGGTGACGGGCCTCCTCGATCAGGGCGCCCGAATGGAGGCGACGCTCAACGCGCACAGCGAGAGCCTCAGCTCCGTGCAAGCACGCGTCGGACGCATCGATGAGCGCGGCTCCAAGATGGCCGCCGAGCTCCACGACGAGCGGACGGCGCGCGAGTCTTCGCAGCGCACCATTGACGAACACGCTCACGACGCCCACGCGAGACTGCATGAGCGCCTCGACAGACTACAGGAGAAGGTTGACAAATGGGAGGAACGATCGTGAGTGGAAACGTCACGCGACTCGACGGCTCGCCCGAACCCCTCGCCTACATCACGGCGACCTTGAAGACGCAGACGGGGGAGGCCACGTCCCTGATGGCAGTCGGCCCCGTCTCTCGGGCAGCTAACCCGCGCGGACAGATCATGCTGCCCCTCGATCTCACGGCACCGTCGCAGGTTCACCTGCGCCTCAGCGTCCCCGGCCGGACACTACGAGAAGCGACAGTCACGCTGAAGCCCGGCACTGCCTACACGCTTGCGAGTGTGTTCTCCGGCGAGGCGACGCCCACACCGGCCCCGCAGACTGGCACGCCAGACGTGCACGTCGACAGCGACGGAGACACAGCAACCATCAGCGGCGTCGTCTCAGACGACGGGGACACAATCACAATCGGAGGCTAACCATGGCAAAGCCCAAGCTCTACACGAAGCAAGGCACAGACAAAGCGATCGCGAAGGCCATCGAACCGCTCGCTACCAAGGAAGAACTCGCCAGGGCCTCCGCTGGCGGAAAGGTCGACCTCGGCGAATACGCCAAGCGCACCGACCTGGCACCCCTGGCCACACGAGCCGACCTCGCAGGCTACGCCACACGCCAGCAGGTCGCCGACCTCCCGAGCCGCGCCGACCTCGCAGGCTACGCCACCAAGGCCGACGTGGCGGGCGTGGCCCGCACGAGTGATCTCACGGGCCTGGCTACCAAGGCGGAACTCACGGGCCTGGCCACCAAGGCCGACGTGGCGGGCGTGGCTCACACGAGTGATCTCACGGGCCTGGCGACCAAGGCCGAGCTCACCGAAGCCTTGAAGCGCGTCGGCATCACTGTGTGCTCGACAGAGGCCGAAGCGCAGGCCCTCCCGGACGGCACACTTTACTTCCTCGTCTCTGGCGCTACCCCCACGCCGTCCCCGACTCCCTCGCCTGCCCCCGCAGCTGGCCCGACGCTCGTCGCCAGCGCCGCCGGTCAGGTCGTCGGCCAGACCGTCACGATCAAAGTCGATGGCAAGGCCGGCGACAAGCTCGTGATCGGCCTGAACGAAAAGGCCCAGGGCACGCCGGCGAACCTGACCGTCCCGCAGGGCTGGGACCAGATCGTCGCCCCCTACTGGGTCGGAACGATGCGCGCCGTCGTCATCACCGGCCCATGGGTGCCCACTGTCACGCTGACGCTGAGCCAGAATGCGGAGATCGGCTGGGCTGCAGCCTCTATCCGAGGAGCCTCCACGATCAAGGCTGGCGACGTCAAGAAGCGCCAGGCCCCGCCGACCGAGACGACGACCTGCACGGCTCCCGCGCTCGCGGGTGCCGGCGTCGTGCTCGGCTTCGCATTCGAGCGGACGAGTGCCGTTGAGTCCTCGGAGCAGGTGACTGTCTCTGCGGGCTGGGAAAAGCTCGCCTTCGCGGCGCAGGAGGGCCTCAACTACCAGACGGTGACGTTGGCGCGCCGCACGGGCTCGCAGCCTGCGGACATGGTCGTCACCTACCCGAACGCGCAGGGGAGTAATGGCCTTGCGGTGCAGGTGATCGCGCATGCCTGACCTCGTCGTTTACGAGCGTCGGCGCGCAGGCGGTGATAGGCCGGGTGTCGTGCGCGTGCGTCGCCGCGCAGGTGGCGATGTGAGCCTATCGCGGCGGGCTCCGTCGACGCCGGTGATTCCTGCGGGCGAGGACGTGGTGACGGCCTTCCTGTCGCGGCGCCCGTTCTACATCAGTCATCGGATGGGTGGCACCGAATTCCCGGAGTTCACACAGACGGGTCTCACTGCTTCGTTGCGTGCCGGGTTTAAGGCACTCGAGTTGTCCGTGCGGCGGTGCGCCTCGGGGGAATTCGTCGCTATTCATGATTGGAAGACGTCGAGGACGGTGCCGGGCACGGACTACCAGATTTGGAACACTCCGTGGTCGACGCTGCGCACGCTCCGCCAGGCCTCGGGTGGCTTTATGCGCCTGACGGACATTATCGATCAGGTGCCGGATGACATCGTGCTCGCGATCGACCACAAGACCACGTCCTCGGAAGACCAGCGCAATCCGGGTGACCTGGCGGCCGAAGAGCAGCTGTTCGATTACTTGGACACGACGTTCGGTGGGCATCCTGAGCGCAGGGTCTTGTGGAAGGTCTTTGCGAAGGGGACCGGAGCAAAGCGGGCGAAGACCCGTGGCTACAAGGTCATGGCTATGCTCTACCCGAATGAGGTCGCGACCTCGGACCTATCCCAGTGGAATGTCATCGGGATGGAATGGAGCGCCGGCGCGGACGTATGGAACCGCCTGAACGCATCAGGCAAGCCGACGATCGCACACATCATTGTCAACGACTCACAGGCGCGCCAAGCGCTCGCGAAGGGAGCGACGGGGCTGATGGCCTCGTATCCCTCCCTCGTACACCCGTAGAGGACTGGACACAGAGGAAGGCCCCGCCACCCCACTGAGGGCGGCGGGGCCTTCCTTGCGCTATCAGAACTCTTCGACGCCCCCGGCAACGTGGACAGGCAGCCGATGGCGGATAAGAGAAATCATCGCCTGCGCCTCAGCTTCGTCGAGGGCGGCAGGGACGGCGTAGATGTCGTGCTTGACATACGGGGTATCAGTCCCGCGGCCGCCTTCTTCGATGATGGCGATGACGGTGCGAGACTTGTGGCCGCCGCTGAAGGGGTTCGGGCTGACCCAGTCAACGCGGAATGCGTATGCGCGGATGAAGACGGGAGTGAAGAGCCCGTCGGAGTCAAGGGTGGAGGTGATCTTGGTGATGGTACCGGGTCCGGTGGACCCGAATGACTGTCCGAGAATCTCTCGCTGGTGATCGGGGATGCAGGCGGCGATTTCCTCGAGGGTGGGGTTTTCCCAGTCGGTCCAGGTGGTCATTGGTAGCTCCTTCGGTGGGGTATGTGGTGATTCTATTGTGTGTGCAGTGTGTTCGGTGGGGGCTATGCGGCGGCTTTCACGGCGCTAATGAGGGCATCGTCCGGCAGGCGCACGTAGCGCCGTGTCGTCTCAGGCCTCGCATGCCCGAGGACGGCTCCGACGGCCAGGAGGTCACGAGTACCGGCATACATGGCGGTGCCGCAGCGGTGCCGGAGGGTGTGCCCGGTCCAGCCAGCAGGGAGCGCCCGAGCGAGTCGCTTCGAGACGTACCCAGCGGACAGGTGCCCGCCGTCTTGCCCCGGGAACAGGTAGCCGTGGCAGGCGGTCAGGGCGCGGCGCAGGTCCATGCGGATAACCGGAACATATCGGGTCTTCCCGCCCTTGCCCGTCACGTACAGACCGTACCCATCCCAGTCACGCGAGTGAACGCGCGCGATCTCCATACAGCGAAGCCCCGCGTAAGCGCCGAGAAGAAGCATCGTGCGGTCGCGCTCATCGGCACACGCAAGCGCCTCGTGGAGGACATCGTCAGGGACGGGGCGAGCGACACCGGCGGGCACGCGCACGGCTGCCAGCCCCTGAGCGGGGTCGGCGGGGATGAAGCCCGCTCCGTGAGCCCATCGGAAAAACGCCGTGATAGACCCGCGCACGCTCTTGCGCGTCTCGGGCTTCCACGACCCAGCGGAGAGCACATACCGCAAGTCGGTTGAGGTCACGGAGGCGGGGCCATCGGGGCATTCGCGGATGACCTTGTGCAGGTGGCAGGTGTAGAGACGAATCGTCCGGGGTGAACGGCCAGCAGCTTGCATAGCGGTCGTCCAGTCTGCGACGGCCGTGTCCCAGTCCCAGAGGGGTGTCATCTGTGTGTCCTAGTTCTCTCGCAGCACCCCGCGCTCGTGGGAGGGGGAATGAGCAGGTCCCCCTGTTGCGACCCTTGCGGGGTAAGTGTTGGTGGCTGATTCACTGTCTCGCGACGGTGCGAGCGTGTCCACCGGAAGGATGCCGTAACCTAGGCGATGGAAGGAAGATCGTCGGTATCATCCCAGCTCGGGCACGAAGGAAACAAAAAGGTAACATTGTGACCAAGCCGATAACCGGACGGTTACTGGTTCGAATCCAGTCGCAGGAGCAGACGCCCCGAGCCCTCACGGGCTCGGGGCTTTTCGTTTATCCCTGAACCGGTGCAGGGGAGGAGTGCACCCGTGCGCACGCGGGCCCGCTCATGCATGCCTGGGCCCAATGATTCGCGCGTGGGCCCGCTGACTTGCGCGTGGGCAGCGCCGCTCACGCGCATGTCGAGAGGTTGACGTGCGTATCAAGGGGGGTACGGGTACCGCGCATATTCAGCGGTTCGCGCGCGAGCTCCACGCGAGGCCAGGCGCCGTTGTGCCCACATCGCAGACCACCTCGCCCGCGACAGCCCATTGTTGGCGTTTTTCGCCGAGGTGGTCTGCACTTTGGGCACCACGCCGCCCCGAACCGCGACCTCACCACCCCGAACCGCGACCTCACCACCCCGAACCGCGACCTCAGCGCCACCAAACAGGGGCAATTGCGCTGTGAGAGGTGCACGGTCGAGCTCGGCCCACGTCGAGGGCACCGCCAAACGGGGGGAATTGCATCATTAGAGGCGCGACACGCCGGCGACACGCCGACAGGATGCTTCTAATGGTGCAAAACCCCCACCATTGCCCCGGGCGTCATGCTCCCTCACTGGCGTCACACTCTCTCACTGGCGTCACGTTCTCTCACTGGCGTCACGCTCTCTCACTGGTGCAGGGCTGCCCGGCGGGGCGCCGATAAACGCCAGAAAGGCGTTGCCGGTAATGGCGGGGGCGTCACGGGCGGCCAGCTCCGCGACGGGGCTTGTGTCCGATGAGGTGAAACACATGAACGGCGGGAGTTAACCCCAACTGATCGGGTTAAATCTTCCCTAGATGCTCGAATGCTCCTCGCGGGTTGAATGCTCCCGATCGGGTGTATTCCTTCCGATGGGGCGCATCCTGTCTGAGGCGCTGCGGCGCGGGCGTCCGAGCGCAGGCATCCTCCCTCGACGATGCCTAGGAACGAGCCGCGACCAACGCGCTTGGTCCTATATCCGCAATAGTGATACGATGCTCGAGAGGGTGGCAGCCAGCCCACCAGGGAGTGATCCCCGGGCAGGTGGGCCACCCTTTTCTTATCATGCGCAAGCTCGCCGACCGCGGGCGCAATGCCGGCTTATAGGTCAGGTTGTGTTGGTTTTTGGGCTGTCTTTCGTTGCTACAAAGCCGAAAGGTGGGGGTTGGACTCGTTGTGACTTGAGTTCTTGGTTGGCCAGG
>ERZ772978.77-NODE-77-length-39107-cov-204.762_pt1 | contig 39107 bp, 26 predicted proteins | sample MGYA00511675_ERZ772978 | MGnify/ENA primary metagenome ERZ772978 (study PRJEB29015, sample SAMEA2738092) | human oral metagenome | biome: human oral; feature: human-associated habitat; material: saliva | place: China | collected 2156 ... | reverse complement strand
CTCCGTGAGGCCTTCGTGGCAGATGAGGCGCATATCAGTGTCGAAGTCGCCTACCACTGCGCCCAGCAAGTCCGAGACGTCTTCCATCAAGACACACCCGCCCACGGCCGACGCCTGGCCGTCCATCTCATCGAGAGCCTACCAAGGTGTCCCATCCCCGAAATCGCTCGCCTGGGCCGGACCCTACGCAAGTGGAAGGACGCCTTCTTGGCCTACTTCGACACAGGCGGAGCCAGCAACGGCCCCACAGAAGCCATCAACGGAATCATCGAACTAGGCAGACGCACCGCCAGAGGCTACCGCAACCCCACCAACTACCAACTCCGAATGCTCCTCATCGCAGGAGGCCTAGACGCCTCCACCCACACTCAACTCTGAAGAGCCGGTTTTTGATGGTGGCGGCGAGCTGCTCATCTCCGCTATGAAGGCTCGTCCGCAATTCCTTGACGAGCTGACGTAGCTCTCTGGTAGCTGCCTGTCCTGGCTGTGGGCTGTCGCCGATGTGGGACGAGGCGCCGCTGGACGCTTTGGTCGTGATACCGGTATCTCTCTCGCGTTGGTGTTGAGCTGGTGTTTCACGGGCGCGTCCCGTGAAACACCAGGGCCGCTTAGTGGCCTTGTTTTTCTTCCCAGGTGTCGGTGTTGTTGATGACCAGGTGGGACAGAGGGAAGGGTCCGGTTGTTTCGGTGGTGGTGACCAGGCCGTTGATGGTCTGGGTCTCCCCGGTAAAGGGGTTGGTGGCCGTCCCACTCCACGTGGTGGTCAGCGTGATTTCGCGGTTCTCGTGCGGGTAGGGCCCATCGAACCCAGAACGCCATCCTTGCGGGGGCGTGTAGTAGTGGCGGATGAGACGTGGGTCCTTGTTCGGATCGATCCCCTTCTCCCATGCCAGGCCCGGCGAGGTGGTCACCGTGTTGGGGGTGCCATCGCCCCAGTTCCACTCGTATTTTGTGGCAGTCAGGGTGATCGTAATGTCGCGGCCCAACAGATTGATGACGTGGGTCTGGGTAGGGTTCGTGACCGAGACGATTGTGGGAATGAATCTGTTCGTATATGACACTGTGGGTGGTTGTTTATTGATGCCAGCTCCGGTGGCGTGGATGGTGGCTGCAGCGCGGCGCAGAATTGTCCGGGTTGAAGGGGGAGTGGACGGCGTCGTATCGCTTGGAGGGGGATCAATGCATCGCCAAAATGTCGGAAACATGAGATGACCGGATTCGTAGGATACGGGGTGTTCACAGTGGTAGCCAAAAGCAAAGTCGTTAATTGCGCTCGGCGGCTCCGGCGTCCCCTCCGGCAACGGATCACCACTGCTTGACGGCGGCTGATACATGCCTTGATCGGTGCCTGGGTTAGTATCGTCGTACTCCTCCCAGACATCAGTGTTGACGTCCCCACGATTTCCATTGGTATCGAATCCTGAGTTCGTTGCAAGAGCTATTGAGGGTGTGATGCTGTGCATCAGCACAGCTGATGACACGGTGCAAATGGTCAGAATACGTAGTTTATTCGTCATCATAGTCCCTGGCGCTTCCTTGCAGCTCAGTCCAACGGTTATTTTTCCACGTCATGAATAAGGTGATTGTCGAGCTATGTTGTGCGCTATCAACAACGATGCTCTGTTCTTTGCATCTTGTGCCGTTGCTGGCACTGACCAGAAAACGAACACCGATAGTATTTGGTGGAATTGCGCCATCTTGCTCCGCAACGGCTTCGAGGCGAAGCACCTCCTGCACTGTAGCGGAGTTCCCGAACGACCAGCCATTTGTATACATCTCTTGGGTATTGGCAATGTGGCCCTGGGCGAAATTTGACGACGGGTCAGACATGTCTGCCAGAGGTTGAGTATCTCCGGTGTTCCAGGCGTAGACGATGAGGTCTAGGTAGTGCCTCGCTGCTGCTTCGGCGCCTTTCTCTGTGTTCTCCTTGGCTTCCTCTGGTAGCTCGGGTTTGGTGTAGGTGGATGCTGCGTGTTCGGCGGGGCGGACCAGGACGCCGTCTGGGCCGATTTGGTAGCCGCCCGACATCGCGGCATCGCCCGAGGCCGTGGCAGAGGCCGTAGGTGCGGGGTAGATGGGCGGCGTGGTCGTGGCTGCCACGGTGGGCCTCTCACCCCACGCCGGCCACCAGCCTTCGGCGACCCCGTTAATGTACACGGACAATACCGCACCCGCGAAGAGAACAACATAGACGACGCGCATCCCCCAATAGAAGGGCTCGACGTGCAGCCACGCCCGGGCTCGGGCCCGCGCGCCCTTGGGGCGCCGCGCTTTGACCTCGGCGCGATAATCAGCCCACCGCCGGCGCAGCGTGTACTTACGCGGCGCCGTTTCGCGGCGGAATTGCTCCTCGTCCTCCTCGGTCACGGGACGCTCAGACAACGGCGGAACCATCATGATCTATCAACCTCCACGATGAGGTGTCCTCACGCGCGCCCCCGCCATCGGCGACGCGCCCTTCACTCACCAGACTACGCGCCGTAATACGCAAATACACCAAGAATGCACGGTAACCACCAACGCACATCCTCCCGCCCCGTTGGAGCGAACGTGCACGCACCCGCACGAGTAGGCCCTGACCTCTCCCAACAAGACGATGTACGGACACGTGCGCTTCGCGGAATGCCTCCGAAGGGGAGTTCGTTTCGTGAGCGAGTCGTAAATGGTTCGGGAATCGCTGACCGTGGCGTACCGTGCCCGCGGCGGGGGTGGTGCTCGTGTGCGTGGGGAGCTTCGCGCGCTTCGCCTGGTGCGAGTGAACGTCGTCTACTCGTGTGGGGGAGCGCGGGGGCGTCGGGTCACCGAGTTAGCGTTCGTCGCTGGTAGTAGAAGCGAGCGTCGCCTCATTGCCGTGTGGGGTATTGAATCCGCGATGCTGTGTTGTGGCGCTGTCGACTACGGAGACTCTGTTGATGTCTGACACGTACCCGTGGCAGGGGTGCGAGCAAATGCGCGTGGATCTAGTGCACCGTCTGGTGCTCGTTGCTATCTCGAGCCGTTGATACCAGAGCCGGAGAAGCCAGTCACGCCGGAGTCTTAATGCACCATAAGGTGCTCGCTGCTTTCTGACCTTCCCTCCCATTTTGGGTTCGCGAGATTCATTCGTTGCGTCTTAATGCACCCTTTTGGCGCTCGGTGCTTTCTGACCGACTACTGGACGTTCAACGACCCAACCGTCATCAAGTCTTTATGCACCTTTTGGCGCTCGGTGCGTTCTGACAGGGTACCAAGTATGGGCGCTGGTGTGCCGAAGGCCACGGGTCTCAATGCGCCTTATGGCGCTCGGTGCTTTCTGACTAGCGGGCGCGTCACCTACCGGGAAAAGATCGAACAGTCTTAATGCGCCTTATGGCGCTCGGTGCTTTCTGACTCCGCGCTGGTTCCCGGAGAGACCCGAAATCTTAAGTGGTCTTAATGCACCTTATGGCGCTTGGTGCTTTCTAACTATACGGGTTGAAGCATCACAACAGTCACCGTAGGTAGTCTTAATGCACGTTTTGGCGCTCAGTGCTTTCAGGCACCAAAGAATAAGCGACGGCTCATTCACCTCATGCAGTCTTAATGCGCCTTTTGGCACTCGGTGCTCTCTGACCTATCACCGTTGATGGCACCACCTACGACATTTCCCTGTCTTAATGCACCTTTTGGCGCTCGGTGCTTCCTGACGGAACTCCCCGTCGAACTCATCACCTACGGCGACCCTGAGTCTTAATGCACCTTATGGCGCTCGGTGCTTTCTGACCCATCAAAACAGCCAAGATCGGCACAGCAACGATACCCAGTCTTAATGCACCTTTTGGCGCTCGGTGCTTTCTAACTGGCGATCATGCCGCAGACCAACCCTCGTAACCACTCGTCTTAATGCACCTTTTGGCGCTCGTGCTTTCTGACTCGTCACTGACCTGCCAGGATACGGCCAACGTGTTCGCAGCGTCTTAATGCACCTTTTGGTGCTCGGTGCTTTCTGACTGTGATGGAACGCAAGCGCGTCGTCGTGTTCCTCGAGTCTTAATGCACCTTTTGGCGCTCGGTGCTTTCTGACCCACTGACAGCCTTGCTCCTACGCTGTTTGTTAATGCTGCGTCTTAATGTGCCTTTTGGCGCTCGGTGCTTTCTGGCGCACGCAAGCTCGCCGATTTTAACGGCTCTATCAAGCCGGAGTCTTAATGCACCTTTTGGTGCTCGGTGCTTTCTGGCGCGGTAGCGCTACTGGATGAGGAGAAGGTGCCTCGTTTTGGTCTTAATGCACCTTTTGGCGCTCGGTGCTTTCTGACAACGCCACGCCCAGCGCCCGCACCACCCGATCCGAGGTTTTAATGCACCGCTGGGTGCTGATGTTGGAGGTTATTGGAAAATGTCGCATGCAATTCGGCTGCAAGTTGTTCAAGATTTGAAGTCGGAACGTTGATATTCTGCGGTTTTCGCTGGTTGTTGAAGTGTATGCTAAGGGAATTGCATGCGAGATTTTGGGGTGCTCGGTGCTTTCTGACTCACCTCCACTACCGATTGGGCGACCCCGGAATCGGTCTTAATGCACCTTTTGGCGCTCGGTGCTTTCTGACCGGCAACTGGGTCGTAGGAGCCCACGGGCAGGTCCCCGTCTTAATGCACCTTTTGGCGCTCGGTGCTTTCTGACCCGACATCGCCCATGCCGAGAAGACCTACGGTATTTCCAAGTCTTAATGCACCTTTTGGCGCTCGGTGCTTTCTGACACAACCGGGGCATCCCGCAAGTGGACACGTTCGGGTCTTAATGGACCTTTTGGCGCTCGGTGCTTTCTGACGTAACAACCAAGTCATCCCCCCGTACATGACCGACGCGAGTCTTAATGCACCTTTTGGCGCTCGGTGCTTTCTGACTCGTGATGGTTGGCAGTACTGACAACAACCAAGGGGACGTCTTAATGCACCTTTTGGCGCTCGGTGCTTTCTGACCAATGCATTTAATCATTCTACAACTACAAGCCGACACGGTCTTAATGCACCTTTTGGCGCTCGGTGCTTTCTGACAGCCTGTTGCTAACCCTGACACGCTTGGCGACTGGCGGGTCTTTGCACCTTTTGGCGCTCGGTGCTTTCTGACACTTCGCGGCAGCAAATGCCAAGGTCGAAGGCTTCGAGTCTTAATGCACCTTTTGGCGCTCGGTGCTTTCTGACGTCGCAGCAATCGAGGCTTACACGAGCATCAAGAGCGCGTCTTAATGCACCTTTTGGCGCTCGGTGCTTTTCTGACTCAGATTGAGCAAGTGTTGCTGGTCGGTGGTACCCAACGTGTCTTAATGCACCTTTTGGCGCTCGGTGCTTTCTGACCCGCCGAACGGCGCGTCATGATCGCAACCCGCGACTGGGTCTTAATGCACCTTTTGGCGCTCGGTGCTTTCTAACACCCCAACCGCGCCATGACGGGTGCGGTCTGGGCGGAGTCTTAATGCACCTTTTGGCGCTCGGTGCTTTCTGACTCCTGACCTGGGCGTCTCTGCTCCTCTCGCACGTGATGGTCTTAATGCACCTTTTGGCGCTCGGTGCTTTCTGACGCCACTCGAATACATCATGCAGTATGCGACCGACAGGTCTTAATGCACCTTTTGGCGCTCGGTGCTTTCTGACGAGCGGCTGGCTATTGGCCAGCAGTTCACGGTCTCGACCGGTCTTAATGCACCTTTTGGCGCTCGGTGCTTTCTGACAGGTAGTCCTTGTATAGCTCACGAAGGAGAGTTACACCATGTCTTAATGCACCTTTTGGCGCTCGGCGCTTTCTGACATGGCCATCCTGGACAAGCATGACAGGATTCGCTGCGAGTCTTAATGCACCTTTTGGCGCTCGGTGCTTTCTGACCCGTCTCGTCTGTCCTCGCCGGTCGCGTCCTCGCAGGGTCTTAATGCACCTTTTGGCGCTCGGTGCTTTCTGACCTAAGGACAACCCGAACGAGCAGCCAATCTTGTTCCTGTCTTAATGCACCTTTTGGCGCTCGGTGCTTTCTGACTGAATGGAATGCGCGTCGACTGTCTGTGATGCGAGAGGGTCTTAATGCACCTTTTGGCGCTCGGTGCTTTCTGACCAGCGTCTCATCGTTTTCTTCAGGAGTGGGGGTATTTAGGTCTTAATGCACCTTTTGGCGCTCGGTGCTTTCTGACATGACCTACTCGACTATTTCGATAGCGGGGAACTTAGCTGTCTTAATGCACCTTTTGGCGCTCGGTGCTTTCTGACTCGACAAGAACCGTCGATGCCCCATTTGCGAGGATATGGGTCTTAATGCACCTTTTGGCGCTCGGTGCTTTCTGACCCCCTCATCACTCACGCACTCGGTCGCGTTCCTGACGCTGTCTTAATGCACCTTTTGGCGCTCGGTGCTTTCTGACATGCGAAGCCATCCGCCTGCTGACGGATCGCATACCGCAGTCTTAATGCACCTTTTGGCGCTCGGTGCTTTCTGACTCTTTGACCTCGCGGTCAACGGCAACTTTGACGGGAGTCTTAATGCACCTTTTGGCGCTCGGTGCTTTCTGACTCGATTGAGTCGGCGTGGGGCATCCTCACGACCGGCGACGTCTTAATGCACCTTTTGGCGCTCGGTGCTTTCTGACGCGCCGCACACGTTCCCCACGAAGCGCGAGGCGGAGATCTGTCTTAATGCACCTTTTGGCGCTCGGTGCTTTCTGACCATGGACTCGTAGACGTAGACATCCGGTCACTCTCCGTTGTCTTAATGCACCTTTTGGCGCTCGGTGCTTTCTGACGAATTTGTTGAGAATCCAAACCTCAACGTCACCATCGTCTTAATGCACCTTTTGGCGCTCGGTGCTTTCTGACACCCCTCTCACAGCACCCATCGACTCCCCTTCATGAGCGTCTTAATGCACCTTTTGGCGCTCGGTGCTTTCTGACACTGGGACCTGCTCCAGCGGTTGGAGGAGCTGTCCTACCTGTCTTAATGCACCTTTTGGCGCTCGGTGCTATCTGACATGTCTGTTGATGCAATGAACGCAGAGTACGTTATTGGAAAGGTCTTAATGCACCTTTTGGCGCTCGGTGCTTTCTGACGCCAGGAATTACGCTGAGGCGGTGAAGCGTGAGCCCGCTAAGTCTTAATGCACCTTTTGGCGCTCGGTGCTTTCTGACCGGCACGGCGTACTCAGTCGAAGCGCTGACGGAAGAATGGTCTTAATGCACCTTTTGGCGCTCGGTGCTTTCTGACCCAGAAGAACTATACGACGCCGTACTCGCCTCATGGAAGTCTTAATGCACCTTTTGGCGCTCGGTGCTTTCTGACCTGTCACTAGCAGACGATGGTAAGCTGCTTGGTGCTGTCTTAATGCACCTTTTGGCGCTCGGTGCTTTCTGACCCCGGCCCCGTTCACTTTCGGGATCGGAAGCCAGGTCGTCTTAATGCACCTTTTGGCGCTCGGTGCTTTCTGACACCTATAAGGGGACGCAGAAAACCGACGTGGAGGTGGTCTTAATGCACCTTTTGGCGCTCGGTGCTTTCTGACTTGGAGTAGACATCATGCCATTCGAGTTGTCTAAGATTATCTGTCTTAATGCACCTTTTGGCGCTCGGTGCTTTCTGACCGTTGGAATACGTGCTTGATGTATGTCACCCCGTTTCCGCGTCTTAATGCACCTTTTGGCGCTCGGTGCTTTCTGACGCGCCGCGAGATGGACCGCATCATGCGCGATATCGAGGCGTCTTAATGCACCTTTTGGCGCTCGGTGCTTTCTGACTTGGAGAAGGCCTCAAGCTCCCCGATGGCTTCAAGTCTTAATGCACCTTTTGGCGCTCGGTGCTTTCTGACGTGCTGGCTGTTCTGATGCTGTGTCGCGGCGTGGTTGCGTCTTAATGCACCTTTTGGCGCTCGGTGCTTTCTGACTGGCACCCATACTGTGACCTTGATATTGAGATTGTGGGGTCTTAATGCACCTTTTGGCGCTCGGTGCTTTCTGACAAAGCGCGGCTGTTGCGATTGAATACTCACGCTCCACAGTCTTAATGCACCTTTTGGCGCTCGGTGCTTTCTGACACACTACCGGATTTTACGAACGCCCACAACGCCACCATGTCTTAATGCACCTTTTGGCGCTCGGTGCTTTCTGACAAACGACAGTAAAAACGTTAAACGCCTACTTGGCTCAGGGTCTTAATGCACCTTTTGGCGCTCGGTGCTTTCTGACAATGACTCGGTTTTAGGTGAGAGGTTAGAGTCTGTCACGTCTTAATGCACCTTTTGGCGCTCGGTGCTTTCTGACGCATCACTACCGCCCCCGTCAAGAACCTTCTCACTGGCAAGGTCTTAATGCACCTTTTGGCGCTCGGTGCTTTCTGACAGACGCACGAGATAACACTACGGTCTACCTGTACCACGGTCTTAATGCACCTTTTGGCGCTCGGTGCTTTCTGACGCTACAGCGGCGCGTGGTTCAACGGTGTGGGTATCTGGCGTCTTAATGCACCTTTTGGCGCTCGGTGCTTTCTGACTCGCAATCAATCCCGTGGGCACGGAGTTGTTTCACCGATAGGTCTTAATGCACCTTTTGGCGCTCGGTGCTTTCTGACGGGAAAACCGCGTCAAATATGCCAGGAAATATACCAGCACGTCTTAATGCACCTTTTGGCGCTCGGTGCTTTCTGACCTTACGGTGATGTTGCCGCCCATGATGGCGGCGTGTTGTCTTAATGCACCTTTTGGCGCTCGGTGCTTTGTGACACACCGACTCCGGCACCCACGCCGAGCACGACTCCGTCGGTCTTAATGCGCCTTTTGGCGCTCGGTGCTTTCTGACCCTCTCCCGTCTCTGTGCTTGCTCAGGCAATTCCGATCAAGTCTTAATGCACCTTTTGGCGCTCGGTGCTTTCTGACGTTGAGGCAGACCCCAACATAGAGTCTGATGCGTTCGTGTCTTAATGCACCTTTTGGCGCTCGGTGCTTTGTGACCTCCCCCAAGCGACTCCTAGATGACTTTGACCCCGAAAGTCTTAATGCACCTTTTGGCGCTCGGTGCTTTCTGACCGAATACCGCGGCCTTGCTTCGGCATGGGACGAGATCAAGTCTTAATGCACCTTTTGGCGCTCGGTGCTTTCTGACACAGCGTAGCTACCTGGATGAGCGGGACGCTCCAGTCCATGTCTTAATGCACCTTTTGGCGCTCGGTGCTTTCTGACTCACCGAGGCTGTGTACTGCGATGCCTGCATAAACGGTCTAAATGCACCTTTTGGCGCTCGGTGCTTTCTGACTCGGTTGAACTCCAGCGCCCGAGGATTCTAGTTACGGGTCTTAATGCACCTTTTGGCGCTCGGTGCTTTCTGACCAGCACGATCGCAACTCTCCCGTCTCGCGCTGTCTCGTCTTAATGCACCTTTTGGCGCTCGGTGCTTTCTGACGGCTAAAATTCTAAGTACTAGCATGACTACCTTGGCGGGTCTTAATGCACCTTTTGGCGCTCGGTGCTTTCTGACAATTATGAAGTCGAAGTGTTAGTTAAGCCACTTCGCTCGTCTTAATGCACCTTTTGGCGCTCGGTGCTTTCTGACGCGACCGAGCCCACCACAAAGGTGTTCCAGATTGGTCTTAATGCACCTTTTGGCGCTCGGTGCTTTCTGACTTCAAGAAACCTTCACGGCGCAGAAACTTAATGACCTGTCTTAATGCACCTTTTGGCGCTCGGTGCTTTCTGACTCAAGCTCTTCGTGCAGCTCGACACCCGGGGAAGTGTCGGGTCTTAATGCACCTTTTGGCGCTCGGTGCTTTCTGACAAATCCACCCGCGCGCAGCGTCAGCGACGATAGCCTGTCTTAATGCACCTTTTGGCGCTCGGTGCTTTCTGACCTGGACTGCTCGTCAGATGTTGGCCCGTATTTCCGGTCTGTCTTAATGCACCTTTTGGCGCTCGGTGCTTTCTGACGTGGGGACGTGATACCCACCACAAGGAGGCGACCCCGTGTCTTAATGCACCTTTTGGCGCTCGGTGCTTTCTGACGCTCGGTTGTCACGCGCGGCTCGGGCGTCGGCTCGGGGTCTTAATGCACCTTTTGGCGCTCGGTGCTTTCTGACTAGCGGTCATCAACGGCCGCGCGACCCTGTCCTCTGAGTCTTAATGCACCTTTTGGCGCTCGGTGCTTTCTGACTACATGTCGAGCGCACCCGCGAGGGTGCTGTCCATTTGTCTTAATGCACCTTTTGGCGCTCGGTGCTTTCTGACTTGAAAAAGCGATCAACAGAGAGGGCCTCAGGATTTACGTGTCTTAATGCACCTTTTGGCGCTCGGTGCTTTCTGACTGCCCGGCGTGTCGCACCCCCTATGACCAGAGGAAACGTCGTACCGTATCGCCGGTGGTCGAAAAAGCACCCCTTCGACCAGCAAGCACGAGGCCAGATTACCAGACTTTTCCTTGCGAATGCTCGCATCGCCGCGGAACGTCTGCGGGGTCGACGCTGCCCCGGAAATCGCCTCCACCATCGCGCCTCGGCGTGTCGCTCCTCCATAACGCTTCACACTTGTAGAGTAACCGCAAGGTTGTCGTGTGGAAGGACAGACAATGACGACACCCGCCACGGCCTCGTCCCTGAGAGAAGCGACCAGCCCCGAAGCCCTCACTCGCGCCAGACGCCGACTCCTCACATCGCACCCCGAACCCACCAGTTCGAACAATCGAACACCAGCAAGCCTCACCGACGAACAACTCCGCGTCCTCGCCGCGAGCGACTGGGCGCCGCCACGCATCGCCGCACTTGACACGAACACTCTCACGACGGCCGCCCCATCACCCGGGCGCTCCTGGCCGAATCGGTGCGCGAAACCCTCGAACGCCGCCTCACCGCGGAACGCCCCCACGGCACCTACGACGACACGCGCGCAGGACACGACGCATTCAGCAGGGGACTCGTCGACGACTACGACCACGGCAACCACCACCTCGCGCGAGCCACCATCCGCGTCGCCGACCTGGGCCTCGTGACCTGTGCGGGCCTTTCGGCACTGGACGTGCCCGACGCCGACGCGCCCATTATCGACGAACTCGCCCAGGCTTCGGACACTAACCCGATCGCGAGCGTGCTCGCCGACGCAGCCCTGCTCGATCTTGACAGGTACGCCACTGGGCGAGGTCTGCGTTACTCGCGCGTCGGAACCACCCTCATGCTCGCGGCGCCAAACGACCAGCGCCTGGCCGAGGCCATCGACACCGTCGCCGCCGCGGCCATCAACGCGGGCGCGCGCGTCACCGACCTGACGACCCAGTACATTGACGAAGAGAAGGCGCTCGCCAGCGTCGGCATCGACCCGTGGATCACCCGGCCCAGCGACGAACCCACAGGCCAAGCCGACCGCATCCTCTACGTCGGCCGCGATGGCGCACGCGTCCATGTCAAAGCGGGCCGCGTCCTCGTAGACGCGCCCGGCTCGCTGCCCTCCACCTCCGTGCCGAAAAACAGCGTCACGCGCATCGTCCTGTCCGGAAACGTCGGCCTGTCCGCCGGCGCGCGCTCGTGGGCGATGCGCAGCGGCGTCGACGTCGTGTGCCTGTCGCGGCGAGGCTCCTACCAAGGCACCCTCATCGGCGCCAACAGGGGAGCACACGCCAGCAGGCTCCTCGCGCAAGTCGCCCTCGTCGGCGATCGTGAGCGGCGCGTCCGCCTGGCCGCCAGCCTCATCGGCGCGAAAATCCGCGGCCAAGTCCACGTCCTCACCCGCATCGCCCGACGCGACGAAACCGTGCACGTCGCTGACACGACCGCACACATGTACGCGTGGCGGCGCTCGCTCGCGGATGCGCGCACCCTCGACGAGATCATGGGCATTGAAGGCGCGTGCTCCAACGCCTACTTCGACGCGCTCTCCGCGTGCATGCCCGCCGACGTCACTTTCGACGGGCGCAGCCGACGCCCACCCCGCGACCTACCCAACGCCGCCCTGTCCTACGGGTACGCCATCCTTCTGTCCGAATGCGTCGGCGCGCTCCACGCCGCCGGGCTCGAACCGTCCCTCGGCATCGCGCACGCGCATACCGACAAGCGGCCCAGCCTGGCGCTGGACCTCATGGAACAGTTCCGCCCACTCCTGGCCGACCAGACCGTCATGGCGCTCCTGCGCACGCGCAAGCTCCGGCCCGAACACGGCGTCGTCGAGGCCGAGGCCGGGGGAGTGTGGCTGGGCAGCGACGGCAAGAAAATCCTCGTCGACGCGTACGAGGCCGCCTGCCAGCGATCCGTCACCGGCGCCCTCCCAGGATACTCGGGGTCGTGGCGCAGACACATCGCCCACTCCGCGCAGATGCTGGCGCGTGCCATCGCCGAACCCGACTACCAGTGGAGCGGGGGCGCCTGGCGATGATCTACATCATCGCCTACGACATCGCCGACAACAAACGGCGGCTGCGCGTCGCCAAAACACTGGAATCCTGGGGCTACCGCATCCAAGAATCCGTGTTCCAACTCCGCCTCGACACAGCCACGCTGGCGCGCGTGCGTTCGTCTCTGGCAGCCCTCATCTCAGAGGGTGACGACGTCATCCACATCTACCCCATCTGCTCATCCTGCGCCGACCGCGCCGACATACTCGGCGCAGCCATAGCGCTGGACGACGTGGGGTTGTGCCGGGGAGTGTGGTGAGGGGCTAGCGGATGTCCTAAACGGGTTTAGGGACGCAAATTGGTTCGCCCGAGGATGGATGATGTTCCGAGGGGAACAGTTGTGTGGCTTCCAGTGCTCGTCCCTCTTTGGGGTACCCGTCATCGAAGTTCGTCGCGTTGTTTTGACGGTTTTCATTACGCGTCATGTATCGCACTGGGATGCCGTCTGTGTAGCCAAACGATGCCCGCTGGAATGCTTGAACCCAAGGGAACTTGTCGAAACCATCGGGTACCTGATAATGGTCGATCGAGCTGATCGTCTCTGTCCCCAAACACCCGTTGAGCTGAGTGTAGCCAGTAGCTAGTTGCTGCCCAGTTTGGAGCCGTAACTCTGTCGCCTCCACTTTAAGAGTACCGTATCCCAGAGGCTTTCCCATTCCGAGATGGAGGTAGCCGACAAGACCCTTACCGCGTTCGGAGTGAGGAACAAGGTTTTCGGGCTTGAGAAGCCAAAGTAAAATACTCAACTCGAGCGGTGTCAGCATTTCGAAGTGGATTGTCATGGTCATTTGTGACCCGGGGAGTATATATGACTCAACCACCGAAAATGCGTCACTCTCCCGACTGAAGGGCTCGATCGTACGTCTATTATAAGGAAGCTTCAGAGGTTCGCGGTGCGTTGGGTACGCGGCTCGCCCAAGTGACTGTTTCCCATTAAGGAAGTAGTCTTGCCGACGAATGAGCTTGTGAGGCGTACCGTCTGTTCGTTCTTTGTTAGTAGGCTGTATGTTCTTTCCATCGTTAGTCGTCAAAAACCTCCGGGCAGAAGAAGGCTTCGGTTCGAGAAGAGGTGGGAGTGATATCGGGGCTCCTTTATATCGGTCGCAAGAGGAGGCGTCGATGCTGCTAAAGGAGAGGCGCCCCCTGATGGAAAGATGTGACTGATTGGTGTTAGAGATATCCTCGACTAACGGAAGATCTGCTGTGAATCCGAAGAGTCGATCCGCACTGGATGCTTCTGAAGCGAATGTGGGTGGGGTGAGTGCATTGTATTCGGCCAGTGAAGCTGGTGAGTCGGTGTAGCTTGCCCGTCCAATAGGGATCGGCACAAGGTCAAGAATTTCTGACTGGTCATCACTCAGGATTGCGTATGCTAGGCTGTTGTTGTCGGAAATTGACCAGCTTCTGTCGTTAATGAACCTGTTTGGTATCGGCTTTGGTTCACCCTTCTTTGATGCCAGTTTCTCTCGTTTTGTAAACATCTCGCGGTAACTATTGACCGTGTTGTCGTATCGTGAGAATAGTCTTGCCGTGTCGTTTGCGTTAAGCTCGATTCGCAAGGGGAATTCCCTCAAAGAGAAGAATATGCGTTCGCTTTTCTTCTCTTTGAAGGTTCTTCTGCCTGCTTTGCGATCTGTCGGGTTAGTTGTGGTGTACAAATATCCCTTAATCGAGCATCTTTCGTCAATGTAGGTTAATGATAGTGTCTCGTAATCGATTTTGAAGGTGTAGTCTGCCTGTTCTTGATCTTCTGTTCTGTATATAGCTGTAACGATCCAGTAGGCGTAAAGTCCATTTGATACAAGTGTTGCGTCAAAGTATATCTCTGGGAATGGCTCCCCGTGTTTTGGTGATGTCATCGCGATGAATCGATCACGCGGGGTTCCTGTCCCTCCGGGTGTGGGGTGATTGGATCGTGGTGGCTGAATGTGTTCCCTCAAACTAATTCCTGCTGATGTGCCATCGTATAGAGAGGCTGTGAGGGTGATGGGGATGTCGCGATTGCCATCTGTAACGTAATCCCTGTAAGAGCGTGATCCATCGAGAATTTCAATAGTTGTCTGTTCATTCTCTGAATGTATGATGCGTACTGGCATTAGTGACGTGGAAGTCGCGGGGTCGATCCTGTAGGTAAGAGGAGTGTTGTGTGGATCGAACATGCGATATCTTGAATTTGTTAGTGCTTCAAATGCATTTGATAGCATTCCCTTAAATATTGTTGGAGGAATGAAAGCTCTGTCGTCGACAATGTGAGGGCTGAGGGTCTTTATCTCTCGCGACGGATTAGATTTTGTTGCCTGTGTTTTAGTTCGTTGTACGCTTCCTATGATAAGAGGTGTTTCGACAGTTGCTGTTACTGAAATCGAACCTGATAGTTGTTCGTGAGTGACTTCGCTGATTGGATCCGGTGTTTGGTCTCCCAGAAATCCCCACTTATGCGACTTGGGTATTTTGCTGGTCCGTGTTCGAATCGAGGGAAGTCTGTTTACCGATGAGTGAAACGATGTAAATTCATTGGCATTCGTATCTGACATGATTAGCTCCACTTTCCTGTAAATAGCTGCTCGACCACGACCGTGTTTCCGTACTTATCTTCTTCTTGGATGAACTCGAGTGCCGACATATCGTTAGTGGGGGAGTCTTGTTTGCCCTGTTTTGTCTGACGAGTGCCGGTATCGGGGGCAGACTCTTTTTTGCTAGTTGCAACAGACTTGTGCTGCAGATAGCTCACCTTGTTGAACCAGCCGCCGACAGATGCTGACTCCGTACCTTCGGACGATGCCTCGGCTGCGCCGGAGGTGAGCGTTAGCTCAACGGCACCCACGCCGTTCACCCAACGGAACTCGCGAGCCAGAACGCCGCCCTCTGCGGGTTTATCGGGCAGTTTCACCGGTACCCACAGGCGCAGCTCAAAGATCTTCGTCGGATCGAATTCTCGCCCATCGATCGGCGTGACAGAGAGCTTCGGCTTCTCGGCAGAGGACCCCTTATCGAACCCCAACACGGTCCACGTCCCGTTGGTCGCGAACGCCAGGCCCTGCACGCCCTCACCCAAATGAGTGTGTACATAAGAGAGGAAGACGTCCAAGCGTGGTGTGTCACCAGAAAGCGGGGGGATAGATGAGCGTGTTAGTATCGCTTTCTGATTCTTGTCAGTCATCGGCGGCTCCCGTCCCTTCAGATTGTTTACGCGCGGCTCCCGGGCCGTTCTCTAGGCGCTTAGACCAGTCCGTTTCTTTGTACTTATCCTTTAAATGTTTCAGGACCCGTTCCGCGAGCTTGCGCTGCCCCTCGTAGAGGGTGTCAGTCATGACGCCAGCGCCAGTCGCCGGCTGCTGTAGCGCTTCGCAACCAGCGAAATTACACGACGGAAGGTCAACACCTTCACGGTCAGCCCCCTCTACCTCGATCGTTGTAACGACGACCTGGCCCAGGCCTCGCGTCGAACGGCTACCCAATGGGAGCGTGCCCGCAGACAACTCGGCGAGCACCAACCCGAGCAACACGTAGGCGGCGTGAGCGTAGTCCGCGTGAGTAGGCTTCGACTGCTCGCTATCTTCCGAACCAATCCCTGTTTGGTCGGCGCCGACGGTCTTGCCATCGTCTTCCGGCCCCTTCTCAGCTTCGATGTTGTTCAGGAGCTGGCGCAGATCAATGTCGATCGTGATCGGCTCCCAGTGAGTGCCCAGGTAGACGGCCTCGGTGAAGAGACCGCCGTCGATGACGCCGCCCGTCCACCGGTCAATCGCATTGTGCGTGACCTCGATAAGTTTCCCACGCTTAGTGGAGCGACAGTCGTGAACGGTGACAGCGCCCCGGTACTCCGTGCTGCCGAACATGTAGCGGACCAGGTTCGGCTCCGCGGCGATCTGTTCGTGGATGTCGTGCGAGGTGAGGGGCTTGAAATCGTCGCGAGCAGCGAGTACCGTCCGCGCGATGCGTGAGGCCCGTGAGCGCAGCGCACCACGAATCGAGGTTCCCGGTACGAGGAGTTGGGCTGTCTTCCACTCCTCAGATGGGTCCCGAAGAGGATAAACGACCTCGTGAACCTCCTCGTTGATACCCTTCTCCTCATTTTCTGCTTCTTTCTGGGCCTTGCGCTGCTTCGTCAGCTTCTCGTCCTCGGCGACGAAAATGCCGGTGGGCGACCACCAAGTGATCTTGATGCGTGCGGGCTGCGTGCCTACCCAAGCAGAACTGTCTGTGCCCTTAGACGATTCTGGCCCTTCGGTTAGTGCACCCGTCAGCGCATCAACGATATCGACGGGTTCCTTCCCCTCGATCCCCTTCGACTGGGCGAATATTCGCAGATATTGATCATCAGAATCTTGGTGCTCCTCATTGGACTCTTGGACCTTGATGGCTCCCTGCCCTGACCCAGTGCGTCCACCCAGCGAAATTGCTTTGCTCTTGAAGAGGGAACGGATGAGGCGAAGGAGCAGCTCAATTGCTTCGGATGACGCAGGCCCCGGAATCCCCGTCGACTGTTCGCGTCTCATCTTTTCGCCATCGCGTCCCTCCGCGGTGATGCGAATGGTGAACCTTGTGCTGCGGGGCAGGAACTCGTGCTCGTAGAGAGCCCCGTCCGAGGCTGCTCCTGTCGTCCGGTCGATGCCGACGCCGTGACGCCTCGGTAAGGGGGATTCTCCGGAGTCGATGTCCTTGTATTGCGGGAAGGACACCGCGTGGAAGGTGAGCGCGCTCTGCCTGATCGGCAGGGAATCGTCACTGCGCAGGCGGCGATCGAGGAGTGACTTGCCGGTGTAGTCCGTGTCATCGCCCCACAGGGACACCCAGCTGGCCTTCGAGAATACTCCTCCGTCCTGAGTCGCGGGATGCCCGGCGTCTTCCATCGTTTGGCGGGCGACGTCGCACGCCGCGCGAACCGCGCCCCTGATGGATCGTCCCGGGATCGTTGGCTCATCGAGGCCGTTACGGCAGAAGCGGATGAGCGTTCCCTCACCGTCGCGGTCGGGGACAGCGTCGACACCGCCGATGTGGAGCTCTGACGTCAGCTCAACGGGGATAGTGAGTTCATAGCGCGTGAATGTCACTGATCTTCGCCTCCTTCGGGCGTCTCCTCGCATACAAAGTGCTCGAGCTTTGCTTTCGTGACCTCAATGGATTGGATGCTGAGAAGGGGATGATCGACGACGAAGCGCCCGTAGCCCTGCGCCGTCAGCTCGCCCACTCCAAAGGGGGCGAGCTCCAGGAGCTTGTCTCGATCGTTTTTGCTGACGTGCACCTGGATCACCGATCCCGCCTGGATCGCTAGGCGACTCGCGCGCGGCCCGTTGTCCGCAGGCGACCATGAGTCGACGCGGCGGTGACGGATCGAGGTGGTACCGACTGCCTCGACGGTGATGGCCTCGCGCCTGAATGCACGAATCAGGTCGTCGACGGTCCCTCCGGCCCCGAGCCCAGCGGAGCGCACGATCACGTCGGACGTGAACCACAGCCACACACCCCTGGACGAGGCTGGGGTCTCCACGCCGGTGGCCGCCCCGTCGGTGGACGTGGAGGCAGCGTTCGTGAGCTGCGTGCTTCCGGCGTTACCGAAGTGGATGCGTGCCTCCCGCTCGTCGTCTGTCTCTTCGCGGAGCGTGCACGTTGCGGACCCGAAGGTGCCCGTGAGCTTGCGCGACCCGAGCCGGGCCTCGCGTGTCTTACCGAGAAGAGAAGAGACAGAGGCGGCCTCCCAGAGCTCATCCGACACCCAGACGTGCGCGCGCATGCACATTCCTTCTGGCAAGGCCTCGACCAGGACCAGTTGCCCCTTGCTGGCCGCGCCCGTCTCGTGGTTGATGGCGGTCGTCTGCCGCCCGCGCAGGGGAGGCTTACCGTACCAGCCCTGAGTCTTCGTGCCGGGTTCTTTGCTGTCTCCTCCCTTGGGGCCGAAGAACACGTACCCGCCGCGAACGGGGAGCTTCCCCGTTTCCTCGGTGGAGTCGCCGCACAGGGTGATGGGCGAGTCCGAGGGCGACGTCTTGTCTGTCTTGAATGTGAGGGGAACGGGGAGTCCCTGAGCGTCACTGATGACGGGCAACGCATCTGAGACGACCAGGTGGCCGCCGGTCACGGCGTTGGTGATGATCGCCTTATCCTCTCCGTGCTTCTTTGACGACACCAGCCGGTGCAGCCAGGGGAGCAGGACCGTTCCCCGCAGGAAGTCCAAGGAGCGGATTTCGTTCGAGAAGGGGACCTCGTAGGACACGATGGGCGAGTTGAGCGTGAGGTCGAGGATCAGGTGGTGCCCGCCGCTGTGCTGAGCTGCGGGACCGTCGATGGTCCCGACCTGGTGTTGTGTGCTGCGCTGCGGGGCTGGAAGCGCGCTGACAACTTCTGGCTTGAGGGACCGTGCCTGATTCTTGAGGTTTGTCCTCAGCTCCTGCGCGCATGACGAAGCGAAGGCGACGATCGTGGACGTGGACTGCCCATCGTGCGCCTTAACCTCGTGGTCGGTCACAAGGACCGTGCACTCGCCGTCGCCTCCGCTGCGGCCCGAGCCGATGCCTCGGACCATGAGGCCCGCGACCCCCAGGAGGAAGTGCGCGGCATCGATCGTGGCCGGATCGGAGAGCTCAGCCCCGGCCTCGTCGATGAGGGTGAACGAGCCCGTGAGGACTCCGGCCGCTGCGCGCTCCGTGAAGCGCAGGAACTGGTCGCGCGCGATCCCCGTCTTTGGGTCGATGGAGAGGGACACCGTGTCGTGGATTGGGATTTTTGAGGCCGGGGTCGCGTCCGTGAAGAGAACGTGACGCGGGTGGGGTAGAGAGCCCGGCTCGCTGTTGGGGTCCTGGCCGAAGAGCCACAGGGCGAAGTTGGTCCACGTCCCGTCCTTCTGTCCGTCGAGGGCCTTCGCTGCCAGCATCGCCTGCTCTCGCAGAACACCTGTGATGACCGTGCCGCGCACGACCGGGTCGTCGCCGCAACGCTCGATTGTTGAGTGCGTGCGACCCGCCTGTCCGACGCCCGTGGACACGCCCCAGTCGGACGTGAACACGATGGTCACGTGGCCGCTCGCGGTAGGAGAAGTAGTAGGTGAAGCGGTGGTCACTGGGCACCTCCTGCGATGGATGTATCTGCTGCTTCCTGGGAGCCGACACAGTCGGCGTCCCGCCTAATCCGTGAATCGAGGTAACCGTCGGGCAAGTTCCCGGACAGGTCGATGAGGTCCAGGAGCCAGCGCACCTGCACGATGCAGTCCTCAGTGTGCTCGTCGGGATCGTCGAGGCGAGTCTTCGAGGGCAGCAGCCCCAACGCCTTCACGAGCGCCTTCGTGCCCCGCGCGTTCTCCTGCGCATCCGTCCACTCGAGGCGGATCGCGCAGATGGGGTGGTTGCAGCGCTTCGTTATCCTCTTGACGTCGTCCGACTTTTGCTTCTCGTCGTCCGACTTTTGTTTGTCGTTGTCGATCTGCTCCTGCGTCGCGAACGCCTTCTCGTCTTCCTTCAGGACGTAGCCGAGACACTCGGATCGCGCCGCATCGTCCTTGGGAACCTTGACATAGTCAGCGAGGAGCTTCACGATGCGGTTTGCGCGGGCACGCGGGAACGGGTCGCCGGTGGTCTGCGTGGGGTCGTCCGGCTTCTTGCCGTCGAAGGCTGCGACCGCCTGAAGGATGCGCGCCCAGGAGGACAACGGCTGCGACGTCGTCGTGGGTGCTTCCTCGGACGAGGTCGTGGTTGCGTCCCCGATCCGATCCGGCGCGTAGCATCCGATCAGGAAGGGGCGCTGCGAGCGGCCCTTGTACTCGTCCAACGTGTCGTCCGGGTCGAGGACCGTCGCGTCGCGCAGGACGTGGAAGTTGATCGTCGAACAGGGGACCGTATCCTTCTTCTTGCCGAGCTTCTTTCCTCGCGACACCAGCTCTTCCGCCAGGTCGTAGGCGATGTGGAACGGGAAGTTGCGGCCCACGATGGCCACGCCCGCCGAGGCCGTGAGCGGGCCGGGTGTTTCCGCGCCTGCGATGACTGCGAGCTGTTTGAGAAGCTCGTCCTTCCCCGTGAGCTCCTCGTAATGGCGGATGTAGGCCTCCGCGAAGGGAATGGCGAATCGTCCGTCTGTGTAGACCGTGACGTCGTCGCCACCTACGAGAACGGGCACGATGGGAACGACTGTATCTGGAGTCAGTTCCTGAACGTAGTACCACGACAGTGCGATGGCGTCTTTCACAGCCTTGTCGAGACGCTTATTCACCACCATGATGAACGCTTGCAAAGCATCATTGGGTTCGGTGTGGACTTCATCAGCGGATATGCAGACCCCAGCTTCTTGAGCCTCACTGTGTGCTGAACCGAGATCGCGCATGATCGCGCCAACGCCGTTACCGTCAATATGGACGACTCCGACCGACGACAACATGTCCTTGGCATCCTCGAACTCCTCGCCGTCCTGGAACGCAGCCGCAAGCTTGGTTGGATCGAGCGAGGGTTCTTGTTTGAGTTCCTTTCCTCGCTTCGCAAGCCGCTCCTTCACATCGTCGACCTGCTGCTTTCTCGATTTCGATGCGAACAGTCGCTTCACGCGCGACGGGAGGGATAGGGGGGAGGACTCGTCGAAGTTATTCGGCTTCAGGGACTCCTGAGAGAACTCCAGAGTGCCTAGCGATGCAGATGCGGGAAGAGCGGACTCTGAGCCGCGTTCCAGGAACGGGAACTGCGGGAAGCGCGCCGCCGCCGGTCGGCGGTTCAGCGAGTACTCCAAAAAGACATGATCAAGCTCTTGCAGGTCGTCCGCATCTACCGTGTTGTATGTCGCCTCGATGAAGACGCCCGTGACGTCAAGGCCCGGCGCCTCGGTGAGGGCTCGGAGAGTGACCCTCCTGATCAGGTCCTTGGCCTTCGCCTTGGGCTCGTCAGCGTGTCCAGTGAATCGAACGATCACCTTGCCGGACGAGTCGGAAACCCAGAAGGATCTCGGAAGGGTCTTCGTATCAAGGAGTTCTTCTGCTATATCCTTCACCCACTTGGACAGCAGCGTGATCTCAAAGGATGCGCCGATCTGCTCACGCAGGCGAGGAGACGAGAAGATGAAGGGCTGATTGCTGTTGGTCTGCAGCATGACGAGGTAACTTGTCATGGTCGGTTCCTCCCTACTCATCATTGCGCGGAGGTAGGGTTGTCAGGAGCGAATGAATGTCGCTCAGGACTCTTCCTTGTGCGTTGACGATAGTGCTGAAGGCGCGTGCGATACACCGATCTGTATGTTCGTTGGGGCGCTTCAGCATTCCGGGCGTTAGAACAATCAGCCCTTGAGTGTCATTATTCCGTTTGAGTTGTTCGAGGACCCTTCCGAGTCTTGTTTCGGCCTGATCTTGTCGTTTAGTTCTCTCCGCAATCTTTGGGGGTAGGTCAAGTGAAAGGACGATAAGGTCGGCCTCCCTTGAGACATTCTCATTTTGGATAATTCGATTCTTAATTAGGGCTGATTTGCTTAGGTCCTCTGCGACTCTATCTGAGAGTTCTTTGTCTCCCATTAGCTGGATGACACGTTTGGAAAGGCCGTATGACAGACGCTCGTTGTAGTTTTTAAGCACCTTGTCAGCGATTATTGTTCCAACCACTGCGACAATGATGGCTCCGGCGATCGTATATATGAATGGAAATATGAATGTGGTTGCGACTTCATGCCAGGTCTCATTGTTGAACTGAGTGAACAGGATTAATGTCATGGCAAGGGTCATAATTAGTAAAATGATAATCCCGATGTAGGTATGCCGTTCCTTGTTCATGATGTCTACTCTCCCTTATCGATTTCCTCTGTTTCCTCTTCCGCTTCGTTTGTGTTGTCATGTGCAGTTTCCGCGGCGGAGGCTTCGTTATTTTGCTGTGTTGAGCTATTCTCTTCTGTAACTATATTCTGGTCCGGTTGTTGGCTCTGCTTGCTTATGTATGGTGCGATGATGAAGGTGGCGACAGAAACTGTTATCAGCTGGGCTAGAACGGGGAACAGGAAGCTGAAAGCGATGCGGTGCCATGTCTGATTGTCGAAGTGGATGAACTCGATAATGGTGATAGCTGTGGCAAAAAAGAGAACGATGAATGCGTAGGTGCTGTTAGTTCGTAGATTGTTCATCTTAGTCTCCGCCTGGTTCATGCGGCCACAGCGTCTATGACGCCCATGCCGAAGCTCGTGTGTGAGCCGACGTTCGTGTATGCGGACAGCGCCATGAGGCGCGAGAAGACGCGGGTCGCTTCGGCGCCCTCGACGCCGCTGATGCGCAGGTGGCCCTCGTGGGCCGGGATCCGACGCGAGCTCAAGCGGCCCTGCCCCGCGTTGCGCGGCATGGCCAGTGAAACAAGTGACGCGCGCGTGAAATCCTGCGTCGCCAGCACGCTCGCCATCGCGTCCCGGTCGATGCGCGGGGGAGCGAGCCTCCGATTCCACGCCCACCAGCGCTGCTGCAAGCTCGTCGCAATCGTCGCCGGCGACAAGCTCGGCACATGATTCCCCTTCGACGAAAACGTCGTCGGCGTCACCAGGCGTATCTCCCACGTGGTGTCCTGATCGCGCTCGGCCAGCTCCTCCCACGACGCCTGGTTGACGATCTGGCCCTCGGTCGCAACCAGCACCGCGTCATCCTCGGTTCCCGCCCCGAGACGCATGACGCCGCCCCACGACAGCCACGCGTCCAGCGTGTCGACCAAGCGATCGTCCAGGAAACGCACCTCGACCCCGAACCTGGACTCTGAATGGCTCAGCTCTCCGAGCGAATACGGCTTCACGCCACCCGCACCGTGCGGTGGTCGATGTGCCAGCGTCGGGAACCGCGCCGCCCTGGCCGGGCTTACCCCCGGCGGCAAGTCCAGCACAGCCGACAGGGCAGCGTGAAGCCGCCTCGGCGTGGCTGGCACCCCCTCGGGCGCGTCAAAGCTCACGTAAACGGATGCTGGCATCGGTGCCTCCCATCACTCGCGTGTGACTGCCGTCTCTGACCGTATCACACTTGAAGCGATAGATCACACCCAACTGTCAAGGAGGCTGTGTAACCCCAAAGTTCCGCGTAAAGGCTTGTTGGGGGCCGAAAGTTAAGCCATAGACCCGCAGGAAGTTTCAATGTCTGAAGAAGTGTCAAGCAAACTGTTGGAGGAGAAGGGGCTCCTGAACCCTTGGGCTTGACCAAAGTGTCAGCTCGAGCAGCAGGCGACCATTCCGCCGCCCGGCCGCACTGCCCACGCAAGGGAACAACAGTCGGCAACACCCCCTGCCCGCCCCTCGCTGTCCCTCGCCATACCTCCCTCACCCCCAAAAGGTCAAGACTTCTTAAAATGTGAAACCCTCTAGGAGGTTTGTCAACAACCTTGTAATCATTGTGAAATGGCGTGTTGTCTGGACTTGTCCAGGTGCCGCGCCTCCATCTGTACAGAAACGAGGAATGATGATGCATCAACGCTCATGGAAGACCCTCATCGCGGGAGGAGCCGCCCTCGCAGCCGGCCTCACCCTCTCCGCGTTTGGGGCCCCCACCCACGCGGAAGGCGTCGCGGGAATCACCTCCGAGGCTCGCGCCCAGGACGAGGTCATGAACTACGCGGTCAACCTGCCCGCCACCGCCTCGCGCTACGACTTCAACGCGGCCGTCTCGCGGGCCTCGGAACATGGCGTCGTCCTGGCCCAATACCCCGAATTCAACTCCTTCTTCGTCCAATCCGTGAAGGCCGCCTACGCGCCCGACCTCGGCAAGAGCCTCGTGGCCTCCGGCATCTCCTACGACTCCATCGGACCCACCCGCTATAAGACCGTCACCGGCGACGAAGTCCGCACCGAACAGCCCACGAAGACCGAATCCGAAGAAGCGGCGGTCAATGAGGCCGCAGCCGTCCACGAGACCGGCCTGTCCGCCGACTCCCAGCTCAACGACTTCACCCCCGACGAGGGCGACGCCAACGCCTGGGGCCTCGCCGCCATCGGCGCGGTCGACGCCCAACAGGTCGACGTGCCCCGCGAAAAGGTCACCGTCGCCGTCATGGACACCGGCATCGACCCCGACCACAAGGACCTGAAAGACCGCATCGACGCCTCCCGCTCCGTCGGCTGCCAGGTCAACGGCATCCCCAACCAGGACCCCTCCGCCTGGAAGGATGACCACTACCACGGCACGCACGTCGCCGGCACCATCGCCGCCTCCCACAACGCCTACGGCGTCGACGGCGTCGCCCCCGACGCGACCCTCATCGCCATCAAGACCTCCAACAAGGCCGGCTCCTTCTACCCCGAATACGTTGCCTGCGCCTTCGACTGGGCGGCCGAACACGACGTCGACGTGTCCAACTCCAGCTACTACATGGACCCCTACGCCTTCTGGATGCCCAACGAGGCCTCCCAGGCCGCGGGCCTCGAAGCGGCCTCACGCGCGGTGCGCTACGCGAAGGAGCACGGCGTCGTTAACTTCGCCGCCGAAGGCAACTCCAACGACGACCACGACAACCCGACGACCGACAAAGAATCCCCCAACGACGTTGAGGGCGCGGCCGTCGAGCGCAACGTCGCCGGCGGTATCGACGTGCCCGCCATGCTGAACGACTCGGTCATGTCCGTCTCCGCACTCAAGCTGCCCACCGGCACCGACCCCGCCACCGCCAAGCTCGAGCGCGCCGGCTTCTCCAACTACGGCAAGAACTCGGTCGACGTCGCGGCCCCCGGCCAGCGCATCTGGTCTGACCTGCCCACCTGGGAGAAGGAACCGCCCTTCGGCTACCTGTCGGGTACGTCCATGGCCTCCCCGCACGCCGCGGGCGTCGCCGCGCTGATCAAGGAGATCCACCCCGACTACACGGCCGACCAGGTCATCGCCCTCATGAAGAAGCAGGCGAACGAGAACTTCGACCGCCTCGCCGAACCCACCGACGGCAAGGAATACCGCGGCGCCGGCCTGGTCAACGCCCTGGCCGCCGTGCTCAAGGACCAGCCGCGTCCGGTCCTGGGCACCATCGAGTACTCCTACGACGGCGCCACCGACTGGCGTCCCCTGGCTGATGCGCACCTCGCGGGCACGATCTACGTGCGCGCCACCGTCTCCGGCCCCGTCACCAAGGCGACCCTGACGGTCATGAACCAGGAGCCCGTCACCGGCGAGGGAACCGGCGCCTTCACGGGCAACGACATCACGCTCATCGCAGGCCCCTACGACACGGCGGCCTTCGACACGACAGACCCCTTCTCCTCGGTGACACTCAGCGCCGAGGGCCGCAACAAGGACGAGCGCGCCGATGACGACGTCACCGACGCCGTGCACTTCCACGTGGACGACTCCGCCCACAAGGGCGGCGCCTGGGTCAACGACGCCGCCGGCTGGAAGTACTGCTACGAGGACTCCACCTGCGCGAAGAACCGCCCCGTCACCATCGGCGAGGACACCTACTACTTCGACGCCAACGGCCTCATGGTCACCGGCTGGGCCTCCTACAACGGGGCCTGGCACTGGATGAGTGCCTCCGGCCGCGCCGCCACCGGCTGGGTGAACGACCGCGGCACCTGGTACCTCCTCGACGACACCGGCGCGATGGTGACCGGCTGGGCCCAGGTGGGCGACCGCTGGTACTACCTGGCCTCCTCCGGCGCGATGACGACGGGCTGGGCGTCCATCAACGGCGCCTGGTACTACCTGGACGCCTCGGGCGCCATGGCGACCGGCTGGGTCAACGTCAATGGCATCTGGTACTACCTGACCTCCACCGGCGAGATGGCCCGTGGCTGGGTCAACGACGGCGGCACCTGGTACTACCTGCACGCCTCGGGCGCGATGGCCACCGGCCGCACGCTCATCGACGGCACGTGGTACTCCTTCGCCCGCTCGGGCGCCTGGCTCGGCTGAGCCACTCAGGGACGAGGCCGGGGCCGCCTCCCGCGGTCCCGTGACCTCGCGCCCGGGCGCTGAGAACCGCCACATACGACAGGGGCGGGTCCGAACACATCGTTCGGACCCGCCCCGTCGTCTCTCACAGGTCCCGGGAGAGATCCGGGCGCGCCCCCACTGTGCCCCGGGGCGCGATGGGTGTTCAACCCAGCGAATCGAAGAGAACCTGCAGGCCCTCACCCATGGTCGGGTGCGCGATCGGCAGGAAGCGCAGCTGCTCGTAGGTCAGGCCTCCGGCCATGGCGACGTGCACGGCCGTGATGACCTCGGAGACGTTCGGGCCGATCAGCGTGGCGCCCAGAATCTGGTGCGTGTTCGCATCCACGACGGCCTTCCAGAAGCCATCGCCCGCGTAGCGTAGCGTCTTGGCGCGCGGGATCGCGGCCGTGGGAACCTTGGCGATACGCACGTCGAGGCCGGCCTCGCGGGCCTCGCCCTCGGACAGGCCGATGCGCGCCAGCTCGGGGGTGGCGAACACGGCGTAGGGGATCGTGCGGCCCTTCGTGGTGGTCGTCGCATCGTCCAGGGACGCGCCGGTCAGCTGGGCGCGGATGATGCGGAAGTCAGACCAGGACGCGTGCGTGAACATGGGGGTGCCCGCGCAGTCGCCGGCCGCCCACACGCCCTGCGCCGACGTGCGCAGGTGCTCGTCGACCGCGACGAAACCGCGATCGGTCAGCTCAACCCCGGCCTCGTCCAGGCCGATGCCGTCCGTGTTGGGCACGCGACCCGCGGCCACCAGGACCGCCTCGGCGGACACCGTCGAGCCGTCGGAGAGCGTCAGCGTCGTCGTGTCGCCCTCGCGCGAGGCCGACTCGGCGCGGCCGCGCACAATCCGCACGCCGGCGGACGTGAGGCCAGCCTCGACGACGCGGGCGGCGTCCTCGTCCTCGCGCGGCAGCACGTGATCGCCCGACGAAATGAGCGTGACGTCCACGCCGAACGTCGCCATCATCGACGCGAACTCCACACCGATGTAGCTGGCGCCGATGATCGCCAGGGAGGAGGGGAGCTGCTCCAGGCGCAGGATCTCCTCATTCGTCCACGCGCCCGACTCCCACAGGCCGGGAATCGCGGGACGCGCCGGACGCGAACCCAGGTTGATGAGGACGCGCTCGCCGCGGATCGTGCGCTCGCCGCCCTCCTCAAGAGCGACGGTCACCGTGCGCTCGCCCGTGAAGCGGGCCTCGCCGCGGATGAAGTCCAGGCCAGGGGCCGCGAACATCTTCTCGTGCGCGCCCACCATGGCGCCGACGATGCCCTCCTTGTGGGCGCGGAGCTTGGACAGATCCACGCGCGCGCCCTCGGTACCGACGATGCCGAACGACTCGTCCGTGCGCGCGTCGCTCAGGCGGCGAGCCGAGTTGACCAGCGACTTCGTGGGGATGCAGGCCACGTTAATGCAAGTGCCGCCAACGAAGCGACGCTCCACCATGGCGACCTTCCAGCCGGCCTTCGCGCGCTCCATCGCCAGGGACTTGCCGGCCTTGCCGCCGCCAACGACCAGCAGGTCGACGGTCTCGATTGCGTTCGTGGACATGGTTCTCCTTCAAGTTGTGAGGTGATACTTCCTCAACGCTCGCCCGGCCGATCTATTCCACAGGGTGAGCAGTCCGGACGTGTCGCTTCTCACCCGCATATGACGAGATGGCAGTCGATTGGCTGTTGTATAGGAGCGGTGTGTCATAGTGTGGTCCTGCCGTTCGTTGAAAGTGCCTCCGGCATGCTTGAATAGAGCCATGAGGGCTCTAGAAATTGGTGATTTTAAGGAGGATGTTGGTGCCGCGCTCGCGCGGGCCTCATCCGGGGAAGTCGTCACGCTTACACAGGAGGGCCAGCCCGTCGCCGAGCTGGGTCCCGTGCGCATGTCGACCTACCAGCAGTTGCGCGACCTGGGCCTCGAGCGCCCCGCCATGGCGGACCTCGATACCTATCAGATGCCGTCCAAAAACCTCCCTGACGGGCGGGGCGTCGTCGGTAAACTGCAGGACTGACGACGTTTGTCACCACGCTCCATGTGCTACCATGTAGCACATGGAGACTGTTGGTATTCGCGAACTGCGTCAAAACGCTTCCCAGGTGGTCGCCAAGGTTGCCGCCGGCGAGGTCATCACCATCACCGATCGCGGCCGCCCGGTCGCGCAGATGAGCCCCCTTGCGAGCTCATCGATCGAGCGGCTCCGCGAGCGCGGGTTGATAACCCCCGCCACTCGGACCTACGAGGAGTACCGCGCGTCGACAAAGCCGACGACAGGGCCTCCACTCAGCCCGGTTCTCCAGCAACTGCGCGATGAAGAGCGCTACTAATGGCGCTCTATTTCGACACGTCGGCGCTCGTCAAGCTCATCATCCCCGAGGAAGGGACAGAGGCGCTCGAGACGTTCATCAACCGCGCCGACTGCGGCTTGTGGACCAGTGAACTGTCGCGCACGGAACTGATGCGCGCGTGCGTGCGCCGGGGAGCGGATGCCTCCCAGGTGCGCCAGCTTCTGTGGAGTTTTTCCACGCTGACCTTCGACACTGAGATGTTCGACCTGGCGGGGCGGCTCCTGCCCGTGGAGCTGCGTAGCCTCGACGCGTTGCACCTGGCCGCCGCACTGTCGATTGGCCGCGATCTCCAAGCCATCGTCACCTACGACAAACGCATGGCTGACGCGGCGCGCAAGAGCGGAATCCCCGTCGAGTCGCCGTGCTGACTCGCTTGTGTCTCCGAGTGAGGCTCCGCGTGCTCGCGCGCACTTTCCGCTAGCTCCGCCGCTTGGCGCGGTTCGTGGGCTCGGCGTGCAGCGGGTCCTCGGGCCACGGGTGCTTGGGGTAGCGCCCGCGTAGCTGCGCGCGCACGTCCCGGTAGGGGCCCGCCCAAAACGACGTCAGGTCGGAGGTGACCGCCGCGGGGCGCCCCGCCGGGTCCGTCAAGTGCAGCACCAGGGGAACGCGCCCGTCCACGAGCCGGGGCGTGTCCGTCCACCCGAAGGCCTGCTGGACGCGCAGGGTGAGCACCGGGTGCGGTCCGCTCCAGTCGATGGGGCGCGTGCCCCCGGAAGGAATCGGGAGCTTCTCGGGTGCCAGCTCGTCCAGGCGAGCAGCCTGCGGCCACGGCAGCATCGAGCGCAGCGCGTCCAGCATCGACACCGAGGAGAGGGGAGCGCCTGACGCGAGGCGCCGCCCCCACGGGGTCAGCCACTGGCGCGCGCTGCCCGCCAGGGCCTCGTCGGACACGTCCGGCCAGGGTGCGCCGAGTGCCTCGTGCAGCGCGCGCATGCGCTCGCGCAGGGACGAGGCCTCCTTGCCCCAGCCGAGCTCGCCGAGCCCGCGCGCGGCCAGGTGATCGGCCACCAGCGCGGTCGCTTCCTCCTCGCTCAGGGCGCGCGTGGGGGAGGAGGACAGGGGGATCGCTCCGATGCTGCGCGTGCGGGTCGCGCGCAGCACACCCTTGTCGATCGATGCGTCCGTGCGGGTCGCCAGCAGCGCCGCGCCAGCGGCCAGCGCGTCCTCCTCGGATAGTGGCACGGCCGCGAGGATACGCGCGTGGCGCGAGGCCGGGGCGCGGTCGATGGATGCGACCGCCAGCCACTCCTGGCCTTCCAGGGCAGAACCGGCGGGCAGTTCGGCGCCCACGCCTCCGGCGAGAATGTACGCGGACGAGGCCGGGCGACGCCGCGCGATCCACTGCGGGTAGGCGAGCGCGCAGGTCAGGGCCAGTTCATCCTCGCGGGTGCGCGCGCCCGGCCGCCTCTCCGGGGAGTCGCCCGCACGACGCGCGTTGGAGCGCGTCGCGTCGGGGGCGTCCACGCCGGGCAGGTCGAGCCCCGCCGACTCGTTGTCCCTCAGCCTGGAGGCGAGACGCGTCAGGCGCGCCTCCGTCTCCGTGATCCGGGCCGCCTGGGCGCGGCCGAGGCCCGCGTCCCCGCCGCGCCCGATCCGGCGCTCCACGCCGCCCAGGTCGGCACCCGGCGCGCGCACGTCCTCCGACAGGAGGGCCACGAAGCGTGCCGCCTTCGACGCGCCGATGATGCCGCTCGCCGCCAGGAGAGCCCTGCCCAGCGGCGGGTCCAACGGCAGCGCCGCCAGGGTGCGGCCAAGCGCGGTGGCGGCCCCGGCCTCGTCGATGGCCACCAGGGAGGACAAACGCTCCCCGGCGGCCTCCCACGTTCCCTCGGGTGGTGCGTCCAGCAGGGCGAGCTCCTCCACCGGCGTGCCCCAGGCGGCGACCTGTAGGCGCGCGTCCGTCAGGTCCCGCGTCGCGATGCCCGGCGCGGACTGCGCGGGCCTGCGCGCCACGTCGACCGAATCCATGACGCGCACGGCGACGCCCGGGCCGGTGCGCGCGGCGCGGCCCGCGCGCTGCTCCAGGCGCGCGAGCGAAGCGGGGACCGTCACCAGGGAAGACAACGAGCGCCCCGCGTCGAAGCGCGGCTCGCGTGCCAGGCCCGCGTCCACCACGACGGACACGCCCGGAACCGTCAGCGACGACTCGGCAATCGAGGTCGACAGGATGACGCGGCGACCGCTCGCGGGGGTCAGCGCCCGGTCCTGCTCGGCGGCGCTCAGCTGACCGTGCAGCGTCAACACGTCCACGCCGGGCAGGCTCAGCGCCCGGCGCACGGCCTCGATCTCGCCCACGCCCGGCAGGAACACGAGGACCGAACCCTCGGTGGCCGCGACCGTCTCCTCGACCGTGCGCGCCACGTGCGCCAAGAACTCGCGGCGCACGCCCACGCGATCATTCCCGATCGCCCCCACGGCCTCCACGCCGCGCGGCGGGGGCGCGTAACGCAGCTCCAGAGGGTGGATATCGCCCGGAATATCAACGAGCGCCGGCTCCTCGCCCGTCGAGGTGCGCAGCCAGGAAACCGTGCGCGAGGCCTCCAGCGTCGCCGACGTCAGGGCGATGAACAGGTCCTCGCGCAGCGCCGCACGCGCATCCAACGCGAAGGCCAGGGCCAGGTCCGTGTCCAGGTCGCGCTCGTGAAACTCGTCGATGATGATCCCCGCCACGCCCGGCAGCTCCGGGTCGCGCTGTAAGCGGCGCAGCGCCACGCCCGGCGTCACCATCTCCACGCGCGTGCGCCCACTCACCCGAGAATCCCCGCGCACCGAGTAACCGACCTGCCCCCCTACCTCCTCGCCCAGCAGGCGAGCAATCCGGCGGGCGGCGGCCCGTGCGGCCACACGGCGCGGCTGAGTGACCAGCACCCGACCGGCCGAGGCCTCGTGCCCGGCCAGTGCGACCGCCACCGCGGGCGGCAGCAGCGTCGTCTTACCCGTGCCAGGGGGAGCAGTCACCACGGCGCACGCACCCGGGCGCGCCGCCGCCGCGATATCGCCCAGCGCGCGCGTCACCGGCAGCTGTGGCGGGTGTGAAACGAGTTCTTCGAGGGTGGGCATGGCTCAATATTCCAGGAGGGAGAGATACTGTGGGCGTGCTTTCATCGCGTGAATCACTTCGATGTCGCCGTTGTCCCATCGGAGTACGACGAGCTCGAGTAGCCGTGCTGCATGGTCGAAACCTAGACGCAGTTCGCGCTGGGGGTGTTCAGCGTCTAATGATGAGGTGAACCTGAGGCCAATCGTTGCTGCCGCAATGATTGCTTCCTCAGTCAGGCCGTGCTTGAATGCAGAGGCCCGAAGCCTCATGACACCAGCACCTGGATCGCTGAACGAATGGCCTCTGAGCGAGTGAGCGCATGATCGTGGGCGTACTTCTCCAGACCCTGAAGCTCGGCGTCTGTCAGGCGCACAGTGATTGCGCGGGACGGTGAGGCTGATCGAGCGGGGCGGCCGCGGCGGCGCAGCATCTCGGGGTCATATCCGGCCTCAGCCTCTGCAACCCACAGGTCGATCTGCTCCTCTGAGATCTCCTGTCCGTGTATGGTACGTGCACTCATGACATTATTGTAATACGAAAATCGAGCGCGTGAGGAAGATAGGGCGGCAGAGTAGAATGAAAGCAGTATGACTACGGAGAACACAGCGCCGACGCTCGCGGCGGCCACCCTCGCACACACCACGGGGCGCGTCACCATCCCCGCAGACATGGACCCGATCACGGTCCTCGGCATCGCAGACCAGGTTCTGCGCGCCCTCGAACGGGGCTTCCCGCACGTCCGCTTCCTCGTGACCGGGCGCGACATCTCCCTGGCGGGCACCCAGGCGGACATCGACGTGGCCGCCGGGCTCCTCGAAGAACTCATCGGAATGGCCAGGCGCGGCACCGCCCTGGACGCTACCGCCGTCGAACAGGCCATCGGCCTGCTCGGCCGCCTCACCTCCGGCGAGGCCCCCACGGAAGAAATCCTTTCCGCGCGCGGCCGCTCCATCCGCCCCAAGACCCCCGGGCAGAAGGCGTACACGGACGCCATCGACCGCGCCACCGTCGTCTTCGGCATCGGCCCCGCGGGCACCGGCAAGACCTACCTGGCGATGGCCCAGGCCGTGCGCCGCCTCCTCTCCGGAGAAGTCCGCCGCATCGTGTTGACCCGCCCGGCCGTCGAGGCGGGGGAGAACCTCGGCTTCCTGCCCGGCTCCCTCACCGACAAGATCGACCCCTACCTGCGTCCCCTCTACGACGCCCTGGGCGACATGCTCGACCCCGAGGCCCTGCCCAAGCTCATGGCCGCCGGCACCATCGAGGTCGCGCCCCTGGCCTACATGCGCGGACGCACCCTCAACGACTCCTTCATCATCCTCGACGAGGCCCAAAACACCACGGTCGGCCAGATGAAAATGTTCCTCACCCGCCTGGGTTTCGGCTCCAAGGTCGTCGTCACCGGCGACGCCTCCCAGGTCGACCTGCCCGGCAGCCAGACCTCCGGCCTCGCCGTCGTCGAACACATCCTCGGCGACATCGACGACATCGAATTCTGTCGCCTGACCAGCGCCGACGTCGTGCGCCACGAGCTCGTGGGCGCCATCATCGACGCCTACCAGCGCTACGACGACCGTCACGCCGCGCGCCGCGCGCGCACCCGCAGCCACAACACCGCACGCAGGGAGTACACGTCATGACCGAGGTCATCAACGAGACCGACTACGAGATCAACGAAGCCGAGTTTTCCGCACTGGCCGACTACGTGCTCGACCAGATGCACGTCAGCTCCGACGCGGAAGTGACCATCATCTTCATCGAGCCCGAACCGATGGAAGACCTCCACGTGCGCTGGCTCGACCTGCCCGGCCCGACCGACGTCATGAGCTTCCCCATGGACGAGCTGCGCCCCGGCACGGCGGATCACCCCACGCCCCCCGGCATGCTCGGCGACATCTGCATCTGCCCGCAGGTCGCCGCCCGCCAGGCCGCCGAATCCGGCCACAGCGCCGCCGAGGAAATGCTCCTCCTGGCCACGCACGGCATGCTGCACCTGCTCGGCTACGACCACGCGACCGACCCCGAGCGCGAAGTCATGTTCGCGCTCCAGCGCAAGCTCCTGCTCACCTTCCTGGCCACCCGATGACCCTCACGCTTCCCCTGGAGGCGTCCCCGGCCTCGCCGATCCTGGACGTACCCTCGATCGCCCTGCTGGTCCTAGCGCTCATCTCCCTGGCCTTCGCGTCGCTCGCCCAGTGCGTCGAACAGGCCATACAGCGCCTGACCCTGGCCGGCGTCGAAGACCTGATCGAGGAGGAACGACGCAACGCGCGCCTCCTGTACGGCCTCGTCGAACGCCGCCGCCGCACCCTCCTGTCGCTGCGCGCGTTCCGTACCTTCTGGCAGGTCGTCTACGCCGTCATGGGCACGATCGTCCTGGTCGCCACACGGCTGCCGTGGTGGGGTGTCGCCCTCATCGCCGTCAGCGTGATCGCGGCGCTCCAGCTGGTCTTCGTCTCGTTCCTGCCCGCTCAATGGGGTGCGCGAAGCCCCGAGGGCATCGCTCTGGCGGGCACCAGATTCGCGGGCCGCCTCGCGCGCCTGAGCCACCTGGCCGACCCTGTCCTGAAGCGGCTGCGCTCCTCACGCCCCGCCCCCGAACCCACCGAGGCGCAGGTGCGCGCCGAGCTGATCTCCGACCTGCGCGAGATCGTCGACGAGGTCGGCGAACCCGAAAGCTTCGAGGAAGAGGACCGCGACATGGTCCGCTCCGTCCTCGACCTGGGGCACACCCTCGTGCGCGAGGTCATGGTGCCGCGCACCGACATGGTCACCATCGACGCGGACACCCCCGCGGCCTCCGCACTGCGCCTGTTCGTGCGCTCCGGCTTCTCGCGCGTGCCCGTCGTCGGCGACGACGTGGACGACATCCGCGGCATCCTGTTCTTCAAGGACCTCGTCTCCCGCTGGGAGGCCACCGGCGGCCAGCTGGACCTGCGCGCCGAGCAGATGATGCGCCCCGCCGAGTTCGCAGTCGAAATGAAGCCAGCGGACGACATGCTGCGCCAGATGCAGGCCGAACGCTTCCACATGGCCATCGTCATCGACGAATACGGCGGCGTCGCGGGCCTGGTCACCCTCGAGGACATCCTCGAGGAGGTCGTCGGCGAGCTCACCGACGAGCACGACCGCCACTCGATTGAGCCCGAGGAAACAGAGCCGGGCGTCTGGCGCGTCCCCTCGCGCTTCCCGATCTCCGAACTCGGCGAGCTCCTCGGCCGCGAGATCGAGGACGAGGACGTCGACTCCGTCGGCGGCCTGCTCGCCAAAGCCATCGGCAAGGTTCCGCTGCCCGGCGCGACCGGTACACTCGCCGGCGTACTCATGACGGCGGAAGAGGCGCGCGGACGCCGCCGACAAGTCTCCACGATCCTGTGCCGCCTCGACCCCGACTCTCCGCTCATCACCGACCCCAGCCCCGCCGACGACAAGGACAACTGACATGCGATTCCCCTCCGACGACGAACTCATGGCCGGCCCCAACGCCCTCGGGGACGCGCGCATCGAGGTGGCATCCGACGCCGCCGACCCGGAAGCCGACGCTCGCGCCCAGATCGAGGCCGGCCTCGGCGACGGCACTGAGGCCGAGGCCGGGGCGCAGCCCGGCGATGGCGAGGATTCTGAGGAATCCGACGACTCTGAGGCGGACGAGGACTACGACGACCTTGAGGGCCTGGAGGATGAGGAAGACGCCGACCTCGACGCCTTCGAGGCGCTGACCTCGCTGGCATCCCTGCGCGAGGACGCGGCAGCGACCATCGAAATCCCGGACTTCCCCGAGGACTTTCGCGCCGGCTTCGTCTCCATCGTCGGGCGCCCCAACGTCGGCAAGTCGACCCTGACGAACGCGCTGGTCGGACGCAAGATCGCGATCACGTCTGGGCGCCCCGAGACGACGCGCCACAACATCCGCGGCATCGTGCACGGCGAGGGCTACCAGCTGGTGCTCGTGGACACCCCCGGATACCACCGGCCGCGCACGCTGCTCGGTAAGCGCCTCAACGACATGGTGCGCGAGGCCCTCTCCGAGGTCGACGTCGTGCTCTTCTGCCTGCCCGCCGACCAGCGCATCGGCCCCGGCGACCAGTTCATCGCCCGCGAGCTGCGCTCCGTCAAGCGCCCGATCATCGCGGTGGCCACCAAGTGCGACGCCGTGCCGCGCGAGCGCGTCATGAAGCACCTGCTCTCCATCGAGAAGCTGGGGGAGTGGACCGCCATCGTGCCCGTCTCCTCCGTGGAGGGTAAGGGCATCGACCACCTGCGCGAAGTGCTGGCGCAGACGGTGCCGCTCTCGCCGCCGCTCTACCCCGACGGCGACGTCACCGACGAGTCGCGCGACACCCTCATCGCCGAATTCATCCGCGAGGCCGCCCTGGAGGGCGTGCGCGACGAGCTGCCGCACTCCCTGGCCGTCCAGGTCGAGGAAATCATCGAGCGCCCCCGCCGCGAGGGCGACGACCGCCCGCCCATGCTCGACATTCACGTGAACGTCTACGTCGAGCGCGACTCCCAGAAGGCCATCATCATCGGCCGCAAGGGAAGCCGCCTCAAGCAGATCGGCACCCAGTCCCGCGCCCACATCGAGGAGCTGCTGGGCCGGCGCGTCTACCTGGACCTGCACGTGCGCACCGCCAAGGACTGGCAGTCCGACCCGAAGATGCTGGGCCGGTTGGGCTTCTGACATGCCCAGCGTCATCCGCGTACGCGGCGCCCGCGTCCACAACTTGAAGAACGTGGACGTTGACGTTCCCCTGAACGAATTCGTCGCGGTCGCGGGCGTGTCCGGGTCGGGCAAATCCTCCCTGGCCCTGGGCACGCTCTACGCGGAGGGGTCGCGGCGCTACCTGGAGTCCCTGGCGACCTACACGCGCCGACGCATCTCCCAGGCTGCCAAGGCCTCGGTCGATGAGGTCGCACACGTACCCGCCGCGCTCGCGCTGCGCCAGCGCCCGGGTGTACCCGACGTGCGCTCCACCTTTGGTACAGCGACGGAGCTTCTCAACCACCTGCGCCTCCTGTTTTCGCGCGCGGGCTCTTACCTGTGCCCGAACGGGCACCGCGTCCCGCCCTCGCTGGGCGTGGCCCTGGAGGCGCCTCTCACGTGCCCGCAATGCGGGGAGTCCTTCTACGGCCTCGGTGCGGAGGAGATGGCATTTAACTCGGGCGGCGCGTGCCCGGTGTGTGAGGGGACGGGCGTCCAGCGCGTCGTCAACCGAGCGTCCCTCGTGCCCGATGAATCCCTCACTATTGACGAGGGCGCGGTTTCCCCGTGGGGATCCCTCATGTGGAAGCTCATGAAGGACGTCGCCCGCGAAATGGGCGTGCGCACGAACGTGCCCTTCCGGGACCTGAGCGATGCGGAGAAGGCGATCGTCTACGAGGGGCCCGCCGAAAAACGCCACATCGTCGTCGCCACCAAGACGGGCGGCGCGGAGCTGGACTTCACGTACTTCAACGCGGTCGCCACCGTCGAAAACGCCCTGTCGAAGGCGAAAGACGAGAAGGCCCTCGCCCGCGTCGAGAAGTACCTCATCACCCGCACGTGCCCGGCCTGTGACGGCACGCGCTTGAGGGAGCGGGTGCGCTCCACGCTCATCGACGGCATCGACCTGGGCGAGGCCTCTCGCCTGACGCTCACGGAACTGCGCGAGTGGGTCCAGCGCGTCCCCGGCCTCGTTCCGGATGAGGTAGCTCCCATGGCCCGCGTCATCGTCGACGAGATGACCGAGCCGATGGATCGCCTCGTGCAGCTCGGCCTGTCCTACCTGTCCCTTGACCGCGCGTCCTCGACGCTGTCCAACGGTGAACGTCAGCGCGTGCAGCTCGCGCGCGCCGTGCGCAACCGGACGACGGGGGTTCTCTACGTGCTGGACGAGCCGACCATCGGCCTGCACCCCTCCAACGTCGACGGGGTCCTAGCGATCATTCGTGAGCTTATTACTGACGGGAACTCCGTCGTCGTCGTCGACCACGACACGCGGGTTCTGGAGGCCGCCGACCACCTCATCGAAATCGGGCCGGGAGCTGGCGCGGACGGCGGTCGCGTCATCTTCCAGGGTGCCATCGACGAGGCCTCCCACGCCCCAGCTTCTCGCATCGGCCCGTACATGGCTGGGCTGCGTCGGGTTGAGCGTGTCGCGGGGGAGTCGGGTCGGGGCGCAGATCACGACGGTCGCGGCGCGCTTCACCTGGAGACTTCGCAGATACACACGGTGCGGCCCCTGAGCGTGGACGTACCCGTCGGCTCGCTGACGGCCGTCACGGGCGTGAGCGGGTCGGGCAAGACGACGCTCGTGCTGGAATCGTTGGTTCCCGCACTGCGTGCGCGCCTCGAGGGTGACCCGCTGCCCGCGCACGTGCGCGACGTGGACGGCGCCGGTATCTCACGGGTGAACCTGATCGACGCGACACCCATCGGCGTGAACGTGCGCTCGACTGTGGCGACGTACTCTGGCGTCCTGGATGAGCTACGCCGGGCGTTTGCGCGCACTGAGGAGGCGCGGGCCGATGGGTTGAAGCCAGGTGCATTCTCCTACAACACGGGTTCGCTTCGATGCCCCACATGCGACGGGACCGGGCAGATCACCTTGGACGTGCAGTTCCTGCCCGACGTGGACATTGAGTGCACCGAGTGTCGGGGGAGCCGCTACGGCGCGCAGGCTGCGTCGATTCTCCGCGATGGGTTTTCGTTGCCGGATATTCTGGCGATGAGTGTCGACGAGGCCCGGGTTGCCGTGCGCGGCCTGAAGAAAGCAGGCGCTCTCCTCGAGACGCTGTCCGGCCTTGGTTTGGGCTACCTGACGCTCGGCGAGGCGACGCCCGCTCTGTCCGGTGGCGAGGCGCAGAGGCTCAAACTGGCCTCGGAAATGGGGAGGCAGCAGGACGGCACGCTCTTCGTTTTCGACGAGCCGACCATCGGCTTGCACCCCGATGACGTGCAGGTCCTCATTGACGTGCTCCAGCACCTCATCGAGCGGGGAGCGACCGTTCTCGTCATCGAGCACGACCTGGACCTGATCCGTTGCGCCGACTGGGTCATCGACATGGGGCCGGGCGGCGGAATTGAGGGCGGCCGCATCGTCGCACAGGGGACGCCGACCGATATTGCAGCCAACGAGGCCTCGGTGACGGGCCGCTATCTGCGCTGACGAGGCCATCATTACCGGCTCGGCGCCCTGTGCCCGGGCTGGTTGTGGCGGTGAGTGGTTCGGTGTGCCAGTTCCGCGTTTGTTCTTGTGTGTTGGGGCGCTGCACCCGATCCGTAGGCAATGCACCTCTTCTGTTCGGGTGCAGTGCCCCATATCGGGTGCAGTGCCTCATATCGGGTGCAGTGCCCCCGTAGGACCCAGCTGTGCATTGAGGAGCTGAGGGTGCGACCCATAGGACCCAGCTGCCATGCCCCGGCACAGAACAGCTCACGAAGAAGGCATAACGGGCTCTTCGCATTGTGGGGTGTGGGGGTGGTGGTCGAAGCGTCCCGGGGGTCGTGGACAGTGTCGTGGGACGACGACCGAACACAGGAGTTCACCTTG
>ERZ772978.73-NODE-73-length-40065-cov-9.63589_pt1 | contig 40065 bp, 53 predicted proteins | sample MGYA00511675_ERZ772978 | MGnify/ENA primary metagenome ERZ772978 (study PRJEB29015, sample SAMEA2738092) | human oral metagenome | biome: human oral; feature: human-associated habitat; material: saliva | place: China | collected 2156 ... | reverse complement strand
TTATCAATCAAATAGGGTTGTTAAATAAAAATGGTCCAACTATGACCTTTCGTTGCAATTCCAAGGAAAAGTTACACCACCTAAGTGGCCCACTGGACCATCATTTTTGGCCCAGCACCACTCTAAGTCACATTAGTCACATCAGTAACACAAAAAAGTGGCCCACGTGGGGCCGAAGCGAGGGTGTCACACGTATTGTAACCCCCATTTCGACCCCACGTCACACGTATTCTAACCGACGAAAGCCCTCTCGTTGAACACCTTCTTCGAGCTCAGCGACCGCCGAACAGCCTCATCTATCGATGAGTGAGACTCAAGAAAGTAGTATTTCAACCGAGAATAAGGCGTATTCAATCGGTCGATTCGACCCTCACACTGCTCCGTCACTCGCCAGGAATAGTTGAGGGACCAGAAGAGAACCGTATCGGTACTAGTACAGTTCCATCCCTCTGCTGCCGAGGTGTACTGACAGATATAGACCCATCGAGATTCTGCTGGTATAGCATCGTGCCGATGTCCATTCCATTGCGCCGTAGGCAGTCCAAGGCTCTCTGCAACTGCAAGGATTCGATCGAGCTCATAGTTGTAATTGTAGAATACGATAACCCTCTCATTGCTTGAGAGTATGCGCTTGGCTTGCTCTGAACGCCAGTCATTGTCGCTCACTACCTTTCTCAAGATTCTGCAGACCCCACCTGCGTCTCTAAGGGGTTCCTCTGTCCAGGGATCCATCCTGTTCTTCACGACCCACTTGTACAAGTCACGGTCGTAGTCGCAGTAGACAGTCTCCCTCTCACGAGTAGTGTGTCGCTCCACCGGCATCTCCACAAGGATACTCCGACGCAAGCGCTGCAGCTTCGCCTCCCCTATGTATCGTTTGACCTTGGGGTATTTTGCGAAGCGGTCAAATATGACGTGGTCCTCCATGAACTCCGTACGAGTCCTGAAGAATCCGTGAGCCATGAATACCGGGAGGTAGTCCATCCAGACATCTCCAGGTGTAGCTGAGAGCAGAAGCCAGGTGTTCTTACGAGTGATCTTCAAGAACTCCTTGACCCAGCGTCCACTGCCGGAAGCACGCTGCTCATCAAAAAAGAATACCGCGTGTTCTCGATCCGAGTACTTCCCGATGTTGTTCCACGAGTCCACCACAATGGATGAACCTGTGAAACTACATGCGGGATCTGTACTCAGACCGAGACGCGCAGCTTCTTCCTCCCACTCAAGGGAGTCCCGCTTCTTAGCGGTTGTGATGACATACAGCGTAGGGGAGCCCTTGACCTTCTTCTTAGCCAAGGACCCCTCTTTCTTGAACGAGGCGGCGTTACAAACCGACGTGAGGTACCACGCCAGGCTAGTCAGGGTCTTCCCCGAACCAACGCCACCTGCCAAGATGCTGCCGTTCTGCAGTTGACGCACCGCCTGAATCTGCTCAGGTCGGTACGTAACTGTCATCTAACACACACCAGTCCTTCCATGCAGGATCCGAAGATCCACTCGTCGAATTCTGACTCGTACTCATAGAGCATCCACCCAAGGCGACCCTCAGCGTACTCCTCCTTGCGGAACTCGGAGTTGGACTTCAGGTAGAGGTTCTTCACCTTGAGGTTCCGTCGGTTTCCGTCCTTGTACTGGACGAAGTGGTACGGAGGGATCTCACCGACAAAGGCGTTCCACACAAGCACCCCAGCAGAGCGCTTGAGCTGCTTCCGACCACCTTCCGGGTACATCCGATAGCACCAGGTCTGCTTGTCAAGCAAAGGGGACAGACAACGACCAGTCCTCTTGTTCCGAACTCTCCCCAAGTCCGAGACCTCGTACTTCTCAAATGGGTGGGGGATTGTCTTCCACTGCTCAGTCGCCAAATCGAGCCTTTCTATCCGCCTCCGACTCAGTGCATGAGCCGAAGATGTAGTCATCGAACTCGGACCGGGTCTCTTCGAAGAGAGCATCCATCCGAGCATTGTACTCATCATACCAGGCCTGCCGGTACTCTGAGTAGGACACCAGCTTGAGGTTATCAAGACTGCAGTTAGCCATATCACCGTTCAAGTGAATGACATATCGCCGTGCCCCGGGCTCTCCATAGAATGCACGCCAGATAGTCACACCACAGCGAACCATGGTCTGCTTACCTGAGTCATCGCGATACAAGGAGAACCCGGGGGCTCCGTCAGAACAGCGCTGGATACGCAATACCCTACCAGTCGAGATATTCCTCACCTGACCAAGATCGGATGCCTCATACCTTGAGAAGGGGTGGGGTAAATTCCTCCAGCGCTCAGTCAATGTGCATGGCCTTGATATGGTCGAGACAGTACTCCACGGTGTCTTCCTTCACGTCAGTGATGACTCGGAGCTTGGTTCCCTTGTTCGCGTGGTAGTATCGCTTTTCTTTGTTCTTGTCCTGGAAGACGAAGAAGAGCACCCCCTTCGCGACCTCCTGGACCCGAACGAGTTTCATTGGTACACCAGCAACGATGACCTCAAACACTCCATCCTGCTTGAGCTGTTGCTTGATGTCCTCGAGCTCAGCGTACTGTTTGACCTCGGGAACAGACGCCTCGAAGTAGTAGGTCTTTGACAGGGCGCTATATCCGAAGGTCTGTCGGTCATCCACTGTCACCTTCACCATCGAGTCGTACTTCCGGTCCTTTAGGAAGATGTCCCAGACCATACCGTCCTTGACGAACATAGGGACGATGTTCATGATATACCAGAACGTGTTCCGATACTGGATGAGAACAGGCTTGAGGTTCACCCGGATCTCCTCCTTATAGGTCCGCTCGAAGGTGTAGATGTTGATGCCTTCGGAGTTGTTCTTGTCCATGCGGATCGCCTTCCATGCAGTGTTCGGTCTGTACTGTACGAATTCCCACTCGGTAATGTCAGATACGAAGACGTTCTCTCCGACCTCACTCCCCATGAAGCAAATAGGGTCTGGGCTTTCTTCATCGGCTTCTATATGCCTCCATTCGATAACATCGATTATACGACCGAAGTCAACGATAATACAGTTCCCACACTTCCTAGTATCGGTGATGTGCCTAAGGAACGGGAGTCCTTTCATAACCCTGGGGGTTTTGTACCAGCCTGACTCGTTAAGCTCCATTGTGTGCTCCTCAGAAGTATCGGTGGACATCAGCAGCCCACTCAGCGTTCTCAAGAACCCAGTCGTAGGTCTGGTGTCCCTTCTCATTAGTCATGAGGTGCCGAGTGAACTTGGACTTGAGGTCGTCGCCTAGACGGAAGGTAATCCAACGCCCCTTCTCACGCTCAGCGGTGATGTAGAGGTCTGTAGATCCGGGGACAGTCATGAAAGACTTGACGTTGTACTTGATGTTCTCGTAGAAGAACGGAGTCGGCTTGTGTCCGTCGAGGATCCAGTAGTCGTAGTACTTCTTCGGCGAGTACTGTCGATACACGTCAGCCAGCATCAGACGAGAGCCATTACTGATCAGCTCACCGTTCTTGACTCGAAGCCGGGTAACCGATCCCTCCGAGTCAGACAGAGTGAGGAGCCATGTGTCATTCTGGGCGGGAGTGAAATCTGTGATGAAGTACTCCCGGTCACGGAACATGAACGTGGGGAGCATAACTCCCTCTTCCGTCTGCAGCTTACCGAGGTACCGGGAACGTAGCTCATGAATGTCGACAGGGCCTTCGGAGACCTGGATGAGAGAAACCATTTGTGTGCTCACTTTCTAATGCGTCGGGGAATGTCGTACTCGTCTAGAATATAGTCCATGAATGCGAAGAGATCCTTCTCGATCTCATCTGCGAGCTCTCGGTTGCGAACCTGAGAGACATCAACGATGAAGCGGTAGCTGTTGTTAGCAGTCCGCTTCTCGAGATGAACAGAACACCGTGGCGCACGACGACGCTCTGGGTTCTTGATGTAGTCGAGCACAATCTCTCGACCAGGCTTGTGGTCAGGGTGGAGAACTTCTCGAGGGGGCTTACCTTCAGCCCGGTCCCGCTTCCGAGCCTCAGCAAGGGCCGTCTCCTCAAGTACCTCTGCTTCCTTAACCGCCTTAAGAATGTCATCAGCACTGACGATAAGCCGGCTAGCCACGTGCGTCCTTTCCAGAGTGGGTTACCCCCGAGCCCTTTTACAGACCCGGGGGCTTTAAATCAACCGCGTCTCATCTCTCGGATGAAGATCCAGATGAGCCAGAATCCTCCGGTCACAGAGACCATGAAGACGTCGAACAGGAAGTTGAAGAATCCGTAGCGTCGCATCAGGCAGCCACCTCCTCGTCATCGTACTTGGCGTCGAGCGGGTCTTCAGCAATGGTGACATACATAGTGCCGAGATATGCCTTGACTCCGGAGTTCCCGTTGACCTCCCACTGATAGGGATTAATCGTGAGGTCCACGTTAAGGATCTCGACGTAGTCCAGGGAGTTGACGGTCTGCTCGTTGATGAACACCTTCCGACGAGTGAGGTTCGGGATGCATACGATCTTCGGAGGACGTGCCCGGTAAGACACCTCCACCTTGAGATAGTGGACAACCGCATCCGGGTCATTCCGAGACTCCCGGGTCTTCAGGTTCCAGCCATCCCGCTCGAGGGCCTCAACCATATCCTCGGGGATCTCGACGCAGAAGGTACGCTTAGTCCCACCAGCGTAAGGACCCTCAGCGGAGAAGTCCTTGAAGAAGATACGGGCGTTCTCGATAGTCAGATTGCCAAGTCGTGCCATTGTGTTCTCCTTAGATTAGGCTCGGAAGTCTGGGTGGATGTTTGAAGAATCGCCATGTGCTAGCTCAAGCACTCGAGAGATGAACCTGGTGAGGTTCTTCTTCTGTCGGCACTTGAACAGGATAGTTCGGATCCCTTTGGGGAAGACGATGTCTGCGTAGACGATTCCCAGCCCCTTATAGAAGCTGACCTCGGTGTCATCCGCAAGATCGAAGTGCAGCTGATGACTGTATCGTCCGATCCAGGATGGCTTAAGGTTGCTTCGTTTGTCGATATAGTCCTCGAGCTTGACTGTCTCAAACTCATAGGCCTCCTCATTCAGATTACCATTGAGGTCGAAGTAGTCAATGACGCTGGGGTTCTTCTTGCTCATACAAGCCACTCCTTCTTGAGATCAATCTTGTCGTGCATGATCTGCCTTATGAACTCGCAGGCGATCTGGTACTCACGGTTGTTGTAAATATAGATGGGTTTGATGGTGATGTCCTCGTCGTGGAGGAACACCCGCATCACGATAATCCGGTGGATCGGATCATATGTAACGATGAAGCTGTCGCCATTCTTGAGCTGATACTCAATGAGATCTGTAGTGTTACAGATGACGAGAATATCATCAACATCATTCTTCTCCCGATACTCGACCCCTCGTCGGAAGGCCTCGAAGCAGTCCTTGAGCTCAATGAACTCAGTATCGATCCGGAGGTATGTCTCGTGGGGGACAATCTTTCCTGGCATGTGTGCTCCTTTCAGAAAGACCTATATCCCAGGTTAGGGATATAGGGGTAGAGATCAGTCTTCGATCTCGACGTGGTCTCGAGCTTCCTCGACGGCCTTGACTGTGGCGTCGAACTGCAGCTCCACTTCGCGGGCAACGATTGCACTAGCGGCAACACCTGCGCCTACCGAACCGAACCAAAGGAGAATCTTAGCGATTCCATTTGCGTTCGAGACGATAGGCTTGGTGAGCTTGCTGGCAATCATACCAGCTCCAATGGAGGAGAGTCCGGAGATGATAATCTTGGCAACGGGCAGCATGAGTATTCCTTTCGAGTAGATGGGTCTCATATATACCCTGGTTTCTGACGCGGACCCCCGGGCCCTTTTACAGACCCGGGGGCTTTATTCGTCAGGTCCAGTTAGGACGGAAGCATCCTGCATCCTGCACAAATACCCAGTGCCGCTGCTAGAAAGGCCCACGGACGAGAACCCAGCGCCAGCATCCCATATTACTTCACCTCCTTCATAGGTACGTGATCGAATGAAAGCTGAGAGACGGTCCTGCGCCTCGAGTCAGGCATGAAGACCATCTCGTTAATCCCGTCATGGGAGAACATGTACACGGTCCAGTTCAGCCAGTTGAAGCACAGGATCTTCCCTTCACGAGGGCAGGCGATTCGACAGAAACCGAAACGATCCTGGAGGATCCGGGCGTTCCAGTACTTACTGACCCGACCCTCAGGAGAATATACCGTCAAGGTAAAATGTTTGACGTGGTTCCCATAGATGAGCTCATCATCGGTAACAGGATCCAGATCCTTCTCGATATACTGCTCGAGATATGGATACCATTTGTTCTCGAACTCAGCCATCGTAGTCTCCTTCATAGTGATAAGGATCAAGCTCCAAGGGTGAAGGCCTCGAAGTCGCCGAATTCTCCCACCGCAGCCTTTGCATCGTCAGCAAGACCCTCGAAGTAGTCCCAGTCGACGTATTCCTTCCAGTCGTCTGCGTGGGCTTCCTTGAATGATTCGAACTGTACCCACCTGTGACCGGTACTGCCTGATGCGGCATGGTAGTTACCATCTTTCTCGCGGAGAAGAATCCCGCCTCCACGGTTCACGGGGACGAAGGCGCCGGTCTTACCGACGAACTCCATCTCTGGCTTCTCTTCTGTTCCGTTGTTGAGATATAGAGCGGTGGTTACGCTCTTGGTCTCCGCCACGTCTCGAATATCGAGCTCCTCCTTCGAGAAGAGCTCCTTGAAGACGTAGGGGTGCTGGAACTGGGCTCCGGTAGCACTCCAGTGTCCGTCCTCGTAGTCGACATAGACGGCCTTGTTCACAAGACACATACGATCGTAAGTAGCCTCATGTTCGAAGGTGTAGCCATACTTCTTGCCGAACTCCATGACCTTCTCGATGATCTCGGGAGTAGCCCTCGGGATCTTGATCGAATCGGTCTTGATGTGTGCAACATCGAAGCCCTGCTCCTGGACGAAGTGCTTCAGATCCACCATGAACAAAGCGCCACGCTTGGCGACAATGTTGTCCACATTGCGGGGGTCCTTGAAGGCGTTTGGGAACTTTGCCGCAGTGAGACCGTACACCGAGTTGATAACGATCTTGAGCGCGAAGGCCAGTGCCTCATGGTCGACCCCCTCCTCAAGGAACGGCTTAAGGGCTCCGTCCAGAAGAGACCCGGCTAGCTTGTCGTCGTGGTGCTTGATTGCGACTCGGGCTTGCTTGATCTCGCTGAAACGCTTAGTGTATCGGTCTCCGAAGAGGTTGAGACACTCGATTGAAGTGGGATGCATGCTCGCAACGTCGAGAAGTGCGACGTCGACATAGATTCCTGGCTCGGCGTGGACGTATCCGCCCTCACCGACCTCCTCCCCACGATAGGTAGACTTGCCGAAAGCGTATTGATAGCCAGGGAATTGCTCACTGAGATCGGTGTAAACGAATTCATCCTGAGGGTTCCTGTTCTTCCCGAAGATGATGAACTGACTGTGCTTGTTGGTCGTGTCGTTAGGAGTCAGACCAGACAGTTCGGCAAGCATAAGGCGGGCCTGCCAGTCCGAATGGAGGTGATCGAATACCGCCTCGGTGGCGATAACATCATTGTCGCAATAAGCTGCAACTTCCTCCCAACGATCCTCTGGAACATTCTCGTCCCAAGGAATACCAAGCTCCTGGTGGTGCAGCCCAAGCTCAATCTCCCACTTCTTGAGAGACATCTTGGTGGCTGCGAAGTCGTACACGTCGGTGTAGGACAGGTTATAGGCCTCGACGAAACCCGCCGTGACGCTGTTCTCGATGATCCTCTTGCTCAAGTCGTACAGCTTGGCGTTGTTAAAACCAAGCGTACGAGCATAGAGAATATGGTTGTCGTACTTACGGCAGTTGAAGCCGATCAACCGCATCTCACAGAGGGCCTCGATCTCTTCTGGGGTGGGGTTAATCATCCGATGTACTGTCGGATTACCCTTCACCTTCCAGTTCACGAGGAATAGGTTAGGGAAAACCTCACAGTCGAAGAACACCAGCTCACCAGTCGGGAACCCCACGGACTTCTCCTCAGGATCCTCGTTAGTGAACGGCATCTCCATGACTGTCTTGATAGCCGCCTCAGACTGATGCGTAGAGTTCATGGCGAATGCCAGCACACGAGGCTTCAGATCCTTGACATCATACACCATCCCCTGTTCCTTTGCGTCACGGAGGATCTTGGCGATGAAGTCAATCGAGGGCTTGGTCGAGGGATGGATCTCCTTCCGAAGGTTGCGCTCAATAAGCTCCCTGACCTTCTTCTCGTTGGCCATGGTGGTCTTGTTGATCACTTTCTTCTCCTTAAACGGTAGCCCCTCCGAAATATGAGCCACCGGGATGTTGTTGCAGTGGGTGACCTTTCTCCTCAGAGAGGAATCACCTGTGAAGACCTTGATCTCAATGTCTTCGTCGTAGAGCCTCGCCAGTTCGGAAGGATCTCCGTCGTAGATGTAGTGGAGGTGAACTCCATTACCACCTTGACTGGTCTCGGCGTAGGTAGGGGGCCATTCTGAGGCGGCCTGTAGGTTTCGATTAAGGTCCTTCCTACCGTCCGTCTTGATATCAAAGTCGATGACGATGTGGTTCTCTGGGACCTTGACATAGTGGACCTCATGAGTGTCTATCTCATGAAGAGTGGTTCGAACGTTTGCCCATCGGAACTGCGGAGTCCCATGGTCTCCGGCTCTTTGGGCTGGACAGTCCGCCAGAACGTCGTCGAGAAGGGACTCGGTGTTGTCGAGGGCCAGTGAATATGGCTCCTCTGGAGAAGCCTCGAGTTCGGCAGGATCCAGTAGGTAATCCCGGAAGCCGGAATATACGCTGCGTAGTCTACCGTCATCTGTTCGTAAACGTGGATGAAATTGCTCAAAGTAGTCTTTGAGTTCTTCACGGAAGATGTATCGGCTCTTCGGATACGGGATATTGCTCTCACTGCAGTACTCCTTATACAGCTTGTATGCCATAGCAAGACTAATATACTTCTCTTCCTTGAAGAGGAGGTAATTCTCCTCGACAAAGTTATACAGCACGTTAGTCCTGAGCATCATGTCCTGGGGCTTATAAGCGTCGTAGTAATGCTTACCAAGACTCCGATAAACCCCAAGACAGTGATTGGCAATCCGTCCGAGCTCATCCCGGACCTGCGTCATGAGAGTTTGATACTCACTGACGTCCAGTTTGTTCCCGGTAGGGGAGATGTCGATAAGTCGACGGATGATACCTGACTTGGAATCTGTGATCTTGACTGGCTTGTTTGTTCCGACAAATAAGATTGCATTGATTCGCTTAGGATACCTTCGTACCCCCTTCTCATTGATGAGAATAGTTTCGTGCGCAACAATGCTGTTGAGGAGTCCATTGGACTCGATTCGAGATAGGTCTCCATCCTGGTCGATGGCCACGAGCGAACTCTTGCCGAGAGAGCTGGTCGCGAACTGATCTGACTTTGATCCAAGAGCTCCCGCATCAAATGTAGTTGTGTAGCCTTGGAAGAGAAGCTCCAGAATATTGAGGACCGTTGACTTACCAGATCCCGGGGGACCATATAGGACGGCAAACTTCTGAATCCGCTTAGAGTCTCCAGCCACGATGGAACCGATGAGCCACTCAAGCTTTCGTCGAGCATCCTCATCATATAGAGTTCCAATGAGAGTTCCCCAAGCGTCCGGCGAACCCTCCTCGAGGGAGTATGGGAGCCTTGCGGTTGCATAGTCTTCCTTTCTAGGAGTACTGTCCGCAAATATAAGCTTACTGTTAAGCTCCTGCCCGTTGTCAGGGAGCCTGGACTTCCAAGTCTGGAAGCTGGTCCATAGTCCAGTGTTGTAGTTGGACATAGTTTTTACAATGGTCTCAATCTGACCTGTGTAATTCTTCTGGTGCTCGAAGAGGGACCGGTCTACAAACGTAGCGACGTCAAACTCGTCTGTAGACCAGAGCCCCTTCTCCTCATCCCAGATTGCCTGGAAGTCTCGCCCCTGAATGAGAATATCCCTCGATCGTCCGACGAGGAACTCAGGGTAGATTTCCACCTTTCCACTCTTTGTGGTACGCTCGCAGATTCGGTAGAAATCCATGAGTCTCCTTTACAAGTAATGTTCGTTTGCGTAGGCATTCATCTGGGCCCAGAGTTCCGCCTTACGCATATCACGTGCGCCATGAAGTGGAATCGCACGAAGAGGGAACATGGATCCGTGTCCCAGCTTCGTGTAATTCCTTGAGTTGATCCGCTCGAGGATAGACTCTACCTCTTCCTCGTGGCGGGGGTTGAACAGGGCCTCATCAGTGTAGTCGTAGAGGCCGCAGTTCTTCACCATCTCCCAGAAGTACCATTCCAGAGAATATGGCGTATCGTCATCCTCGAGCATCATGTCCATACGCTCGGCCAAAGCGATGAACATCTCGAGCATGGAGCAGTGCTGCTCGTTAAGCCAGACGTAGGACACGTCATTGTTCTCTCGAACGAACTGCCTACGAAGGTCAATACCATCCTGTGCACGGTTGATGTCGTTCTGGATAGTCACCCGGAACGGCGTCTGGTGCATGATCTCGAGAAGGCTCAAATATGATTCCTCGGGACACTCGGCCATTCGAGTATCCCCGGTTCGATCACAAAGCCACTCGAAATATGAATTATCCGGTGCCGCCTCGATCATTACTCGTCCTCGTAATACTCAACCCCGAGAACTGAGTGTTCGTAGGATTCGTCTAGAAGAGTGATCTCGAAGTCCGCGTGGCGGCTCATGCTTCGGACATAGATGATGGAATCGGAGGCAGACACACCGCTGATGATGTTATCAAACCAGGACGTGTCCTGCATAGGAACGCCCCGGTTGTCAGCGAATACATCGTCCTCAATGTAGTACGTGAGCTCGACATGCTCCTGATGCCCCTTAGCCCGATACTCCTCTTCGGTGATCTGGTAGGCCTCGAAGTGCTGTCGATCCATCGTACGCTTGGTCACTTCCTCCTGCTCGGAATCTTCCACAGGAGTCGGAGAGTAGTCCACAACAGCGCTCGGTACCACCGGCTCAGAATCGGATTCCCGATCCTCTGGATCAGGGCCATCTCCCACGCGATCTTTGTGCTTCGCTTCAGCAATTTCTGCAAGCTCCTTGTTGATCTCGATTGTTGCTTCTTGGAAGTCCTGCTCGAACTTGCGGGCAAGAACGAAATATATGCCAAGGCCGCCTGTGACAGCCCCGGCTGCGAAATATGCGATCTTCTCAAGCATGGCCACCTCAGATCTTGTCGTACATAACACCGTCGACGTTGAAGTCCAGCGCCCACTTGGTGACAGTACGGCCGTTCTTGTCCTCACCCTCGAAGGTGCCCTCAAAGATGTTGAAGTCGACGAAGTCGTCACCCTGTCCCTTGACCCAGCCAGTCACAGCACCAGCAGGAGTGTGTGGGAACCCGAGCATCTTGTAGACCTCGTTGAGGAAGATGTGCCCACGAGTCTGGAGAATATCATTCGCATACTGCTGCTGGCACTTGAGGTGGAGCATAGCCAGGTCCTCGTCAGCAGACCAGTTGATGTTCTCGTCGTCGAAGATAACCCCGTAAGGAGAAACCTTGTCGACAGCTGCAATAGCCTCAAGGGTCAGCTCGTTGTCAGCGATCTCGTCCTCCGTGTTGGAGATGAGGGCGTCGATAACAGCATCCTTGCCGAACTTGGCCTCGACCTTCTTCTTGTAGGTCTTGAATGCCTGGTCGACAGCGGCGTAAGCGGCAGCCAGAGAGGCGTTCCGCTTGAGCATGATACCGTGCCCAGTCACCAGCGAGGCAATGGAGGCGGCACCAAGAATCAGGGCGGGGGCATAAAGCTTCGCGAGCTTGGTGGTCATTCGGGTGTAGAGGATAACCTTGTCCCGAGTGGCGTCCTTGTCGGTGAGCTTACCGTCCTCGTGGGCCTCGTGGACCTTGACGAGAAGAGCAGCCTCCTCAGCCAGAGTCTCCTCAACCTTGAGGGTTGCCTTGGAGGCGAGAACCGTGGTACCGATAAAGCCAACGGTACCAGCAGCGGTCAGAATGGTGGGGGCGTGCTTGCTGAGAACCAGTCCAGCTCGTCCAGCGAGTCGGGTGACAATTCCGAGATTCATTTGATACGTCCTGCTTCCTTGAGTCGAAGATAGATAGCGATTGCTTGGTCGTCTTCCATGCGTTCAACACGGCGACGCCACTTGTCTGAGAATGGGTAAGCGGCGATAAGCTCAAGCCGCACTTTCTGAGGATTCATCGTGCATTGATGTGGTCGGGTTTCGGGAGCTGAAGCATGTAGCCACGACGGCTACGGATCACCGACATGTACCGGGCCGAAGTCCAGCCCCAGTTCTCGTCAGTGTATTCGGTAGTGATACCGCAGAGATCGTAGAGATCGGCGACGGTGGCAAGACCGTACTCCTCGATGAGGTCTCCGAGTCGGTCGATAACGAGATAAGCTTCATCTCTGGACTCGAGCTCGATCTCTGAGAAATCATGGTATCGACGTGTACGAGGAGAAGCGTCTCGGCGATTGCCTGGTGCTGAGCCTGGTCGAGAATATGATCCGTAGGAGACACGGGACCCCCCGGACGAGCTGCGAGCTCGAGGAGAAGACTCTCCGAAGAGGAGGCGTTCGATGCCCTGGCTGACCAGATCCGAGAGTGTGTTCTTGATAGCAGGGATAGTAACATCGTAGAGTAGATACTCGCCGACATTGTGGATATCCTCTCCGACGAAAGCCGAGATAGCCTTCGTCCCGAAGCTAGACTTCTTCTTGGTTACGGTGGCAGTGGTGACCTGCTCAACCTTCTTGCGCTCAGGGAGCTTGCTGTTAGAGGGTAGGTTCGGACGAATCGGTGCGTTAGCCAAGGTGGCTCCTTTCAAAGGAAGTGGGGGCCCCAGATTTCTCCAGGGCCCCCAAATATGAATCAGAGGCTGTTGAGCTCTGCCTCCTTGATCTTCTCCTCAACCTCGGCGAACTTACCGTCCTCCTTGACCTGCTTGAGGAGCTTCTCAGGGAGAATGCCCTCGTAGAACTGCTTCACGAGACCGGGGTTCTCCATGAAGAGGTCGAAGAGCTTCTCGTACTCTGGGGAATTGAGGAAGGACTCCTTGATCTGAGGGGTCTTGACGAAGTGCTCACCCTGACGCTCACCATACGAGGTTCCAATCAGGTCATCGAAGAACTCCATGAGAGTGTACAGGTCCTCGGCGTCGATTGCCGACTTCATCCACTCCTGGAAGTTGGTGACGTTGTCGTATCGCTTGATGAAGTCGAACATCTCACGGCGAGACAGGTGGAAGTAGAGCTTCTTGGCCTTGGGCTCGTCGTCGAAGAAGCCCTTAACGCGAACAATGTGAGAGAACATATTGATGGTTTCCTTTCAGTTGATCTTGAAGTAGTTTTCCTTGGGGGACACAAGGAAGTCGACGGTGAGAACAGGCTCGCCCTTCTCCGTCAGTTGTGAACCGAACTCCACAGAGAGGGAATTAGGCTCAGACCAGCCTACAAGCTCTCCTGCCGCGATGGGAGGAAGCCCGAGGCCATTGTAGAACTCATTGAGAGAGGCATAACACTCGAGATTGAGCTGTCCGTTGATGTTGTTCTCGACTCGACGAATCGTTTCAATGTCGGACTTGAAATATCGTCCCGAGAATACATCATAGCAGAGGACGTCTCCGGAGGAAGCAACCAGAATGGCTCCAGATACAGGCGTTCCAGCCTCTTTAACCGATTTCTCTGCAACGCGGGCCTTAATCTTCTCGCGGTCCTTCGGCTTAACCACGTCCGCCACCGCTTCTCGATATCGCTTAAACGCCGCCTCCGAACCTGTGTAAGCCAGTGCGAACGCCGCTCCTCGAGAGTACTGAATACGATTCGCCGCGATGATAGATACCAGAGTGCATACGCCTGCGATGGCCGGGGGAATATATACTCGATATGATACTGCGAACTTCTCCTTCCATGAGAGGTCCTCGGGTGAGCGAAGATTGGCTTCACAGTAGTCTGCGATCTTCTCAACTGCGAGCGTAGTAGACTTCGCCGTGAGTACGGCCGTAGCAACGGTCCCGACGCATGCCGAGGCCGTGAGAATAGCCGGAGCGTTAGTCTTGAAGAATTGCGTAACACCGTTCGCATTGATCACTTGTCCCCCTTAATTCGAATACTGGCCTTGTCCTCACCGAGACCGGGATATGCCGTACGAAAGATCTCGAGCTTGCTCAGGTGTGCTGCGACCTCCATACGGATGAGCGACTCAATGTCCTTGCGAGAGAGAATACCCTGCTCTCGCATTACTGCCTTGACGGTTGCCTTGGCGTGGTCATTGAACACGAAGCTGCCGGTGGAGCCAGGCATTCCCATGGGGCCTTCGGGACCGCGCTCACCACGCTCGCCCTTGGGTCCGGGCGGTCCCTGAATAACTTTGACCTGAGCCCACTCCTTATTTCGGATGACCTTGAAGAGGGTACCCGCCAGACCCATCAGGTTGATCCATAGGATAACAATAGACAGCGTCCCGAGAATATACAGTGTCCACCAGATGATGCTCACTTGTGCTTCCTTTCAACTCGCTTGAGACGTGGCTTCAGTTTGTAGTTCTGCGGATTGTTGACGCAATCCAGGATAAAATCTGGGGTGAACTCCCAGACGCCATTTTCCCGAGGGAAGTGCCGAAAATCGATAGAGTCCGCCGCCATGCGTCTAAGGTACTCTCGTCGAGAATCTCCTCGCTTGCAGGCTCGGGCTTCTCCGGTTGCTCCGTCGACGCCAAGGTATAGGATGGACAACGCATCGGCGGTGATAATGTCTGGGTGTCGTGATAGGAGTTCCATGACACCTCCGGGTGTGAGGATGACAACTCGATTAGGGCGGTCTCCCCTCCGGGTAATCTCGTCACGTGGTACCCCGTAGCGCCAGCCTCGGAATGTCTCGACGCACAGGAGGTCACCCCGTACTTCCCATTCAGAAAACGCTTGATCCTTGAGGAAGTAGTAGGCAGAAGCGTCCTCTCCCATACGTCGAGGGCGTGTGGTGGCAGTTCGTACTGCATGATATCCCTCATTCTCAACCAGCTCCTTCTGGAATGTGGACTTGCCTGAACAACTTGGACCGAGAAGTACGACTAGCATATCACTCCGCCGAGATCGTGTAGAGAATGACTGTCATGGCCGCGAGCAGAAACCCGATCGCCGTGACGACCAGCTTGGCGAAGAATGCGACGTTCGTCAGCCACACAAGCCAGGTGGCGAAGCTGATTGCTCCGAAGACAATCAGGAAGATGAGGCTGATGAGGATGTAGTAGATTGGTGGTTCCTCGAACACGTGTGCTCCTTTCTCGAGGAAAAGCCTATACCCCAAGTCGGGGTATAGTGCTGAATTACCAGCGGTTGATCTTACGATCACGGCGCGCGATGAAGCGCTGCTGAACACCAACAACGTGCTTCATCCTGGAGTTCGCACCCCTGCCAATAAAGCAGGAGGCGAGAACAATTCCGAGGATGAAAACAGCGCTCTTGATGACAGAAACGATGATGCGGGTCATGAGTGGTCCTTTCAAACGGAGGGGTTTCAATATAGGACCGGTTTTTCTCGCGGGTTAGTCGTCAGTGAGAGTGTGAAGATAGATATCCGCGAGAATAAGAACCCCGGCTAAAGCTACCGTGTGGAAGACTCGATGGGAGAGAATATTACCAGCTGTAGCATCCCACACCACCCAACACAGACAAGTGGAGATGGCGAGTAATATGGCGTCGAGTAGCCACTTCATATGTGCTCCTTAAAAAGCCTATATCCCAGGTCGGGATATAGGATGAGGTCTCAGTCGGTCTCTTCAGAGGCTTCGATCTCGTCGAGCTCATCGAGGTCGTCGTGCTCAAGCTCTTCGGGCTCGTCCGTGTCCGGAACCGAGCGGAACGCCATGAGGGTGAGAGCAGCACCAGCTGTGAGTACAGCAGCGCCAGCAATCAACTTCTTGGAGTTGCGCTTGATAGCGGGCAGGACAGCGTCCTTGTTGAACTTGAACTCGACAATCTTCTCGTTGGTCTCAACGGAGGTGTCGGTGGTCTCAGTCATGAGGGTTTCCTTTCAAATAGAGGGGTCTCATATAAGGCATGGTTTTTCTCGCGGAAAGCCTATACCCCATGTCGGGGTATAAACTTGGATCAACGGGAAACGGCGAGAGCCTGTTCCACCATCGAGTCCCATTCCTCATCGGTCATCAGCTCAGCGCGCAACTTCGCGTTCTCATTCTCGAGCTTCCGCACGCGGGCCTTGAGGTTAAAGGTGGCGTACTTCTGCTCTTCATGAGCAACAGCGAAGAAGATGCTGAGGATGGTGACGAGGCAGAGGGCGATGTAGAGCATAGTCTTTCCTTTCGTAGGATCTTCAATATAGGGCTGGTTTATCTTGCGAAAAAAAAGATAAGCCTAGATCCCATGGCGGGATCTTTGGCTGGAAGGTGGTAGGATCAGAAGTTCCAGGTCTTCTTCTTGCCAACCAGTTCGGCGACAATCAGCAGGGTGCCGATGACGACGAAGGGGGCGATGACAAGAGCGAGGAGGGTGGTCATTGTGGTTCCTTTCTAAGGGTCTTCAATATACGGTGTGTTATTTCTGCGACTCCTGTGACTGGTGTGATTAAGCAAAAAAGATAAGCCTAGATCCCATGGCGGGATCTAGAACTGTGTCAGAGGTAGTAGTGATCGTACTGCTCAGAGCTCAGTCCAGTAGCAGCAAGCTCCTCGGCGTAGTCGAGGGCGGCCTGTGCAGCGGCGGGAGAGAGGTTCATGAGAGTGTCCTTTCTATGACGGGTTTCAATATAGAGCCCGTTTTTTACGCGAAAGCCTATACCCCAGGATCGGGATATAGGATTGAAGTTACTTCGCAGGGAAGAACTTGTCCTGAACTTTTAGGTACTTGTCCAAGCACCAATTGGTGTAGCGGAGGACAATGTAACCAGTGTAGTTCATGATGAAGTTCATGGTGGTTCCTTTCAGAGTAGGGTCTTCAATATACTGTGGGATTTTCTCGCGAGCAAAAAAGATAAGCCAAGCCCCCCATGCGTATAGCACAGGGGGCCTGACGAATCTCAGAAGGGTTTAACCTTCATGATCAAACCGAACGCCTTCGAGCTGACGACTGCAAGTCGCTCGTACTGGAGGACGGCTACGATACCTGCCAGCGAGGTGACTGCACCGAGAATTGCGTCTTTGCTGAGCTTCTTGCTCTCGCCAAGGGCTTTGGCTTTTGCAAGAGTCTCGACATTTCGAGCAATTGTGGTGTAGTCCTCACTAGCAGGATCGTGAAGCTCGGCCTCCTTCAGAGCAGCTTCAATTGTCTGCTGAATGGGGTCAGGGTTCTTCATGGATGGGCTCCTTTCTAGGGGTTCATTATAGAGCAGGTTTTTCTCGCTTAGACCTGCTTGACGTCCATCGTAACCTTCCCATTCCGGAGCATCTCGGCAACGCCCTGGTCGAAGGTGGCATGAATTCCCTGGTCCTCAGACACATGAAGGGCCCCAGAGGGCTGGGTACCCTGGTACTTAGTGGAGCTCACGCCGAGAAGAACACCCAGGAAGGTATCAATCGCAGCAATAGTGCCCGCAACCTCGGTCGGGTGAGGCAGGTGCCACAGAGCCGCAAGAGTGAGGTAAAGCGCAGAGGTAGCCGGAAGGGCGACCAGCGCAACCCACTTGAGGACGTCGTAGGACTTGTTGTTCAACTTGCTCTCCTGGAGATGCTTAGCCATTGGTTTTCCTCTTTGCCGGGGGTCTAGGGGTGGGGACTACGGGAAGATTCTTTACCTCATTCACTATCTTCTCAGCAAGCCCATTCCCCCCGAACTCGGAATAGGGTTCTACGAGATACTTCATGAAGTCCTCATACTCGTCGAGGGTGAGAAATCCTCGATGAAGATATGTCTTCCCGACATATACAATCCGGTCATGGGCCATTCCGAGCAGAAGCCTTGACGTGGCGGACTTCCGCTCACTTCGCTTCATGATCCAAGCCCACATTCCGGAGGATCCCAGAACCGACAAGAATATCGCAAGGACGATGTCGATCAGGGGGTTGAATCCGAAGTGCTGCATGTTAACCGATCGCTAGATAGGGACGAACCCCGAGTGAGTAGTTAATCGGGGCGTGGGAGAACTGACCAGTAGACTTCATGTAGACTGCAGTCTGTGCTGAAGCTCGTTCACGAAGCCAGTACTCCTCCTCAATGTTAACAAGGGCGGGGTTGAGCCTGAAGGCGGGGAACTGGTTGTGGTGCATACCCTTGGCGAGGGGATCGTTGAAGATCGACGTTCCCCAGAGCATGGCCTCGTCCATGATATTGATGTGCGGGTTATACCAGCGCCAATCCCTGACTGCGCCGTTACCATCGTACCCAGCAGCAACTCGAGTCCAGACGCCAACCATGTTAGACCGTCCGAACAGGGATTCAGCCATACGACTAGCCTGCGTCATGGTGGACTGGTTGAGGGTTGAGTCCACATACGAGCGCTGATCAGGAATCGTAGTAGACCAGGCCTCTCGGAACAGGGGCCGATCAGGGACTACAATGATGTGATTCTGGCGGAAGGGCGGCTCACCGATGTTCATGAAGTAGTTGAAAGCCACGATTCGCCAAGTGACACCTGAATATGTCCAGTAGTCCCCGAGGTACAGCCCCGAGAAGGACCCACTTCGAATCGACTGAAGGTACGGAGTCACTGAGCTACCCAGGGAAGCACCTCGGTAGATCGAGTTGTGGACGCCGACATTCGAGTCATTGAGCATCACATAAACTGAACCAGAGTTGGTGAACTTCTCGTTGATCTGAGTGATCTTAATCTCGGTCCCAGCGACCCGCCCCTCGACAGCCTGGATGCGGTCGTTCTGGTTCTTGTCACTGACCTTGAGGTTTGCGACATCGGTCGAGGTGTTACCCCCAGCGTTAGCCAGCGCATCTCGAACCGAGTCGAACCAGGTGTTGAACTCACCCTGGAGCTTATCCTGGAGGGAATCCAGGTTGATCGTCTCGAGAGGGCCGCGAACATAAGGGGTTCGAGCGCTACCAACAAGGTTGATGATGTTCTCGGCAACAATCTGTCGAGAGTTCTTGATAACCTTGATCTGGGCCAGAGCGAAGGTCTGTCGGTCACCACTGTCCCCGACATTCGGGATCAGAGGTGTAACCGCAGGGGTACCCTGGACCACCTTAATCTTGGCGCCACGGACCGCCTTGGATCGGTCGACCTCGATGCACACGAGATCGATTCGGTCCAGTGTCGCGTGAGAACCAGTGAGTGTCACCGTCTCATCACCGGAGTTCTCTACCCATCGGTTGTTCAGCCATGCCTTACCAGCACCTACATACACGGACATACCGTTGTTGGTGGGGCGGACTCGGAACTTGTCTCCCACGTTGGGGAATATCCCCGGTGCGATAATACCGTCGAAGAGCGATCCGAACTGGTCAGCATCGTATGTCCGGTCACCATTCACCGAGTTGTAGAAACCACTAGAAATGGCCATGCATTAATCCCTTTCTCGAGGAGCAATGACCTCTCCGGGGCCACCGCGAGTGAAGTCAATACGGAAGCCGTCACCATTCCACTTGGTACGAGACGACATTGAGATAGTAGGAACCCGAGAGAACCCACTACTGGACCAAGATTCAGTCATCTCAGTCAGCTGGCACTCAATTGGCTCTGCGTTGCTGCCCGAGGGGACGTAGTAGAAGATATCGCCGACATCGAACCCAGTACGGTACTCGACATTAGAGAAGCTGTTGATCTTACCCGAGATCAACTTGAGTGGGGTATACTTCGGGAACATGGCGTCCAGAACCCAGAAGGGATACCACACCTCGCTCAGAGAGGTGATATGCTTCCGCTGAAGATCGGTAAGCGCTTTCCAGTCCTTGATCGAGTATGGCTTGTGGACCTGAGTATTATCCCACAAGACTTCTCGTCGAGTAATTGGATTCTCAGATCGCAGTGTGTGTGCTCGAGTGTGCGTGCTACCATCGGCAATCCACATCAGATCCACATCTCCGGAGTCCCAGACCTCATAGATCGTACTCTTCTTATCGACAATGGAGTCCACTGACTCGAAGTCGGAGAAGTTGTCATTCTCCTGGGCAAGTGTGATCGTATTGATGAGATGCGGGGCAGTTACGTAACAGTGAATACCCTGGTTCTCGAGTTTGATCTTGTAGAAGAGAGAATATCCGTTCGGCTTACACGCCGACAAGACATTCTTGAACATCTCAGCAATGGGTGCTCGGTCGTAGATGATCCACTTACCATCCTGGATCTTATGCCCAGTGTCGTTGACGTAGGCCATCTGAGACACTCGAGTTTCCCGGTGGAAGTTGAAGTTATCGATCCTACGAGCAGCTTCTGCATCCTTCCCAAGATGCGCGTGGGCCAAGTTTTCAGCAGTCATCTGAGCATTGAACTGGCCGTTCTTGTCGGGCTCAATCCACTGCCTGTGAGGTAGTACTCTCCACTCAAACATCGACTCGAGAGAGCGCCCAGTATACTTGTGGAGGTAGACGCCATCATCCTCCTGCTTAACCGTAGCCGTCTCGATGACCATGGCGGTAGAGGTGTCGTCTCGAATAAACAGGTTCCCGAGACTGTACTCATAACCCGGCTGATCCGAATAGAGCTGGAGCTCGAACTGGCCGTAGTCATAAGCCCGCTCGGTCCAGTTCAGGGAATAGAAGTTGTTCGGAACCTCAATCCACGAGTTGTAGTTGTGGAGGAACGCGAAGAACAGCTGCATTAGATCCCCCTATAAAGCGTATCGTATTCCATAGAGACGTTCACGTCATCAACGCCTCCAGCATACTGAAGGGCGATCGTGTTGATTCCTGGGTGCATCTGAATCCAGGTACTTCCAGGAGCCAGAACACCAGTGATGTAGGACTTCCTTCCTCGAGCTTGGTGAGTGATCGACTTCTTACCGGGACGAGTGTCTACGACAATACTCTCGCCAGCATAGAAGTTTCCAGCTCGAGAGATAGACATTGTCTCGTTGAAAGTCGTATTACTCAGGATAAGGTTACTGACCGTACCGAGGAACTCAACAGTAATAGTAACACCAGCCGGGTAGTCACCAAGGTATCGGATATCCTTACCCGAGGAGTTGGTCATGTCACCGAACTTGAGCTTGTGGTTGTCCTGCGAGAAGAACGGGAACTCGAAGGTGGGCGTGTTGTCGTTGAAGCCAACAACCTTCTGGATCTGAGTAGCGGAGGACTTCCAGTATGGGTCCAGCCCAAGGAGGGAGACCTGGATCTCCTGCCGCTCAGAGAAGATATTCGGCTCGACGGACTCGACGATGAAGTCGGAGTGTACGTTAAGCCAGTCGGTTGTCACACCGAGAGTAATGGTCTCCCCGACTCCGAAGTAGGAGTAGCACTTGAGTCGGAGTTCCTGGATGTCGGTCCCCCAGGGGATCAGAGTCAGTACCACAGTACGAGTACCAACCCTGATCCCCTTAAGGAACGCTCCGTCCAGCAGGGCGAATCCATCAGTACTGATGTCCGCCTTTACTGGCCCCAGACCAGTAATCTCCTTGACCGCGACCCCCGACTCGTAGGGGTTCGTGATGTCGATGGTTAGACGATCCCCCGACTTTGTCGTGGACGAGATCTCTGAGATCATAGTGTCAACTTGTCCTTTGCCATAGCAAGCTGAGTATTGGTGTTGCGGTAGATAGTAGCCGCATCCAGCGCCTCAGGCGAGTTGTTGGTCTGGTTGAAGGTGATGTTCGTAACACCATTTTGACTATTCTTGTCAGAATTGTCAACTGCGATCGGAGCAGCGGGCCGAGCAGCATTAGCAGCCTGGGCCGTGACTCCGATGGCGGGAAGGAAGTTGTTGATTCCCTTGGCCTGCTTCTGCATCTCTGTGAGGTCCAGAATGGGCTTGATTTCCGGCTTGAAGGACGGGTCATCCTCGATGAGTTCGTTTACTCCGTCGAGCGCCTTTGACATAGCGTCGTAAGCTGCGCCAGCCATACTACCGCCGGCATCAGCAACACGATCACCAGTATCCTCGATACCTATAGCAAGACCCTCACCGACATATCCTCCAAGTTCCATCATCAGTCGAGAAGGAGAGTGGATCTTGAAGTAGCTCTTGACCTTGTTGTAGCCCTTCTTGGCTACGTTCAGCATAGACTCACCGAAGCTCCAGGCCTTGGATGCAAGACCGTTGGTCATACCGTCGACAATAGCCCAAGCAATCTCTCGACCAACCTTGTTGAAACGAGGAGCGTACTTGTTAATAGCATCGCGAACACCTTCAAGAAGCTTGAGTACCGTCCACATACCCTTGTCAATGATCTTCGGGCCATTCCTAGCAATTCCATCAAGGAAGTTGAGGATGACGTTGGTGGCAGCGTCGATGACCTTGCCGATGTTGTCAGCAATTCCATTCAGGAAGTTTGCCAGGATGGTAGCACCCTTCTCTCCGAACTCGTATGCATGGTTAGCCAGCTCGGTGAGCATCGCCTGAATCAGGATAAACAGCATTGCTACAATACCTGGAATGTTGGCATTGATCGCATAGATGATCGCCCCAAGCAGCTGCGCCATAGCTACAGCAAGCTCCGGGGCCTTGGCTCCCAGGGTGATGATGAAGTTAGCAATGGCGTTTGCTACATCAATAGCTACCTGGGGTAGAATCGCCGCCAGCTGCTTGAGTCCCTCGGTCAGGACCAGGAACGCTGCTGCACCTGTAGTAGCACAGATACCCAGCACTGCCGCAAAGGCCGCCATACCGATCGAGATCGGAAGTAGGGCCAGGCCTAATGCAAGTAGTGCTGCGGTAAGGATAATCATACCGACAGCGAAGTACTGCGCCCCAGCTGCCGCGGCAACCAGGATCAGCATACCGCCAGCAAGGGCGATAAGCCCAATAGCCAGCTGGGTCCAGGTGATCGTCGATAGAGTCTTCATGGCCGAGGCCAGAGCCAGGAATGCGATAGACGCAATTCCGAGCCCAATGGCTCCAGTCTTGAATGTGTCTGCTGCTGCCATGGAGATAGCAAGAATAGCTAGACCCGCAGCTAGAGCGATGAGTCCCTTGGCGAGGGTCATGATATCCATGTTCCCAAGGATAGCCACGGCTCCAGTTAGGACGATGACTGCTGCTGACATAGCTAGGATAGCCGCTGCACCTCGAGCGTTGGCTCTGCCAGCAATAGCCATTGCGATTGACAACTGGGCAATGATAACCCCCAGTGCAATAACTCCCTGGAGGAGCTTACCAGTATCCATCGTCCCGAGCATCCAGATTGCAGCTACTAGGATATTGCAGGATATAGCAAGAGATAGAAGAATCGCAGCGCCCTTACCCATGAAGGGGTCTTTACTAACGACCATCATGAACCCAGACAGGATCGCCACAACCGCAGCGAGGGTTACGACTCCCTGGATAGCCTTACCGGTATCCATGGACCCAAGCGTGTATACTGCTAGAGACAGAATAACACAGGATGCAGCAAGAGCAAGAAGGATTCCAGCTCCCTTCTCGACTCCCTTGGTGGCAGCCATCTTTGTCATGAACTCCTGCATGGTCATCATCAGAATCTTCATGGCAGCAAGACCGACCACAGCACCCTTTAGGTCCATTCCCGCAAGAATTCGGACAGCCGTTGCCATCAGGATCATAGCGGCACCCATGGCAATGAGCATAGCCACAATACGAACACTGTCGTTCTTGAAGGCCACCATCTTGGTCATGGACTCTAGCATGTCGTCCATCATCTTGAAGAGGTATTTCAGTACCGCCAGGGTGACGAGGAGCTTAGGAGCCGGGACCAAAGACATAAGGATCAATGCGCCAGCGAGAACACCGAGAGCAATTGCGATTGTCAGAAGGGCCTTAGCCTTAACCTTCTGCTCGAATGCCTCGAGGACTCCACCGAGCTTATCGAAGATGTTACCAAGCTTGTCGGCAACATTTCCGATCTTATCGAAATTCTCCTTGAACGAGTTGATCCATCTGGTGAAAGCGATAAGTACTCCACCGCCAATAGCCCCGACAAGGATCTTACCCATGTCATAGGACTTGAGGTTGGAGTTCGCCTGACTCATGGCGGTACCGATAGAGCCGAATGCATTCTTTGCGCCCTCCTTCACCTTAGGGGCGAAGGTGTTAACCACAAAGTCTTTGAACTCGACAAACTTCTGCTTGATGGCATCAAACAGCTCGGGCAGATGAATTGCATTAGCAACCTGCTTGATGTCCTCAAACCACTTCTTGAGGAAGTTCTCCTTTGCTGCCTGGCCAGTCTCCTTTGCAGCCTGGGCTGCAGCGGAGCCTACCTCAGAAACTGCACCAGCAGCTTCCTTAGCCTTAGCCTTGACTTCGCCGTGACCGTTGACCCAGTCTCGGAAGGAGATAGCTACGTCTTTGACCTTCCCACCAATGTCGGAGAAGGCCTTCCCAAGATGGTCCCAAACACTACTATTTTGAATAGTATTCCATGTGTCGACAAGCGCATCCTTCAGCTCAACGAGTTTCTCCTTGAGCCACTGAACCTTCTCGGAAATCTTGAGCTTGTTACCGAGTTCATCGAACTTAGCTCCCAACTTCGAGACAATGGCCTCGGAAGTGGTCATGTTACTAAGATCGAAGCCCTTAAAGTAGTCAGATAGAGCCGACTTACCAGAGGTGAGCTTAGCCTTTAGCTTATCTCCGACAGTCTGTCCGAACTCGTGAAACTTGTTCTTGGCCTTGTCGATACCGCTGTGGATAGAATCCATAGCTGCAGAGAACTGCTGACCAACGACAGAGTTCTTAAGAGCATCCTTGATGAGCCCGAACTTCGACGCTAGACTATTCAGTCCGTTTGCAGCGCTAGTGACCTTTCCGCCGAAGTCGAGCCACATAATAAAGTCATGGATCTTATCCACGACCCACTTAATAGCCTTACCGACGAGATCAATCGGTGGAAGAAGCAGCTTCAGTAGCTTTCCACCGAGGTCCAACTTGGTGAACCACTGGTCAAACCAGTAGATCGCCTTACCAATCACCTTGGTGATCTGGAATACTCCAGAGTTGATCCCGGTGAACGCTGGGAACAGCGCGCTAATGATATGCGAAGCAACCGTGAAGACTACCTGCGCCACCTCGCCGAGAATCGTGGCGAAGATGTGGAAGATTGAGAACAGTCCTGTGAATGTCCACTCAAGCTTATCCGCAAAGTTATTTGTGATGATGAGCTTAGACGTGAAGTTCTCAAAGGCCTTGGTGATGCGAACAAGACCTTCAGCGCTAGCATTCATGAACACTCGTCGGAAGGCAGTTCCGATCTGTCCGAGAACTTTGACAATGGCCCAGAAGATATTGGCCAGACCCTGGACAAGGGATGCCCGTCCTCCAAGATCCTTCCACATCTGGAGGAATCCGTTTCGCGCGTCAGCGCTGGACTTAATAACGCCACCGAGCCAGTCGCCAATAGACGTGAATAGAACTGATGCCTCTTCAAAGTCACCGAATAGAATTTCGAATGTCTCGGCCCACCCGGAGCCAATAGCTTCCTTGGTGGTGTCAACTAGCTGACTAAACGTTCGGATCTTGGTTGCTGCGTCAAATGCACCCTGGGCGAACTGCTTAAGTTTGTGCGCCTGTTCCTCAGAGTACCCCATCTCGACAAGCTGCGCCTCAGAGAGGTCGTTCGTTAAGGCGGTAAGGGTGGTCGTCATGACCTGAGCAGTAAGCCAGTCTTCCTTGAGAGACTCTCGGAAGTTGCCGTCCTTAGCGATAGCCTCATCGTAGCCAGTACCCATCATTCGGGAGGTCTCGATAAGAGCGTTCCTGAATGACTCTCCACCCATACCTGCCTGGACTAGTGAGTTCCAGTCCTGAAGGTGGACTGCGCCAGCCGCGATAGCCTGAGAAAGCTGAGTATATGCAGTGGCTGTCTGCTGGGCAGTTGAACCTGAGGCCGCTGCGAGGTTAGACAGACCCTTAATTGATGCGACGGATGTCTGAAGATCGACACCAGCTGCGGTGAACAGACCAATGGCGTGAGTCATGTCACTGAAGCTATATACCGTCTTATCGGCATAGGTGTTCAGCTCGGCCAGGGAAGTCTTAACCTCGCCGAGGGTGGTCCCTTTCTCGACTGTGTTGGCCATAATGGTCTGGATTGCTCTCATTTTGAGCTCATACTCATTAAAGCCGTCTTTAATGGTTCCGATGAAACCAGAGACCACGCTTCGACCAGCGTTCAGAGCCGCTACACCGATTCCGCCAAATGCAGTGACAGCAAGCCCCTGCATGACAGTCATGTTCTTGCCGATTTCTAGGGCCTTGTTCGCCAGGTCACCAAGAGTGGTGTTCTTAGCGATCTCGCCGACTCGTGCAAGACCGTCTGCAGCCCCCTGCATCTTCAAGGATTCCTTGAGCTTGTCCATACTGGACGCGGATTCCTTCATAGCAGACAGGAACTGCTTGTTGTTCATCTTGAGCGAGACTACCCGCTCGTCAATAGTTGCCACTACTTAGTGACCTCCTTCCAGGCCTTCTTCGCTATCTTGTCGAATACGGGCCTGATAGCGGGGTTGATGTAGTCTCGGCCTACGACATACCCACCGTTGCGGGTGCCGTGACCATACTGCAAGATGACGGCGATGTTTACGCCGTTGTTTACGTGTGAGTTTGTCCAGGTGATCTTCCAGTTCTCGCCAGTTCTGGTGACTTCGTAGTTCCAGCTAGCTGCAGTCTCACCCGACTTGGAGGGGGTCGCTGACTTTAATGCAGTAACCCCCTCCTTGCCGAACTGATTCATGATCAGAGCCAGGTCTAACTTCGTCATTCTGTCAAACCAATTCCTGGTGAGTTTCCAGTCTCCCTGGCTCTCGATCGTAATCATGATTCTCCTAGACTAGAGATTCGGAGTAGATGTTGGCCACTCCAGAGACCATACATCCGATGGCGCCCTTGGCCATAGCCTGGTCGTATGCGTCTCGGGTTGGGCAGATGTGCCCCCATACCGGCTTACCAAGTCCGGTGGTTCGGTTCCAGACCTCGTCACTTGCATCGAATGACATGCCAATGTAGTCCCATGGCTTGTGCCACTCGTTGATCCGACCGTCAGTTACCTGATCTGGATACGAGTATCCCCAGCACTTCCAACCATCGGCCTTCCACTGGTTAGCAAGCCATCCAGCATCGATTGAGAACTTCCAGATGATTCGCCCATGGGCATCAGTCGGGAAGAACTTCTTGAGTTCCTGCCACTCAGCGGCGGAATATTTGGGGTCGAGCACCGTGATGTGACTAGACCCGTAGGCTGCGAAGTACTCCTCGACAGTCATGAATGGCTCGCCGATGGTGGTGTACTTCTGGATCTCCGCCCATGTCATCTCGGTGACGGGGGTATCTGGAGCCGTCTTGTCGACTCGCTGAAGGGTTCGGTCGTGGTTGAGGAACCACACTCCGTCCTTCGTCTTCTGGCATGAGACCTCCAGAGCCCCTGCTCCGTACATAACCGCATTAGTGTACGCACGTATAGAAGCCTCTGGCCAGCTGACGGATCCTCCTCTGTGGGCGATCAGGAAGCCGCGAGTGTCCATCATGGTGTGTATATCGGAGTATCCTCTTGGTACGGCACGCATGGTAGACGGCTGCAGTTCACCATTCCAATATACGAATACCGGATTGGAATTTCCAGAATCGGTAATCTCTATACCAGGAGTGACTACGGCTGGGGGTTCTGGATTCTCTTCCTCAAGTTCTACCCAGGCATAAGCCTTAGCGCCGTACGAATCCTTCACTGACGAAGCCAGTGCTCCGATGGTCATCGACCACGAGGATCCTCGGTTACGTTTACCGCCTCTAGCGATTGGGTCGGTACCTGGGGGATACCATACTGGTTCATCTCGAGAAGATGGTGCGTGATATTGTACGGCTACTAGATTTTTCTTGGTCTTATCGAGAGTGGGAATACCTGGTTGCCAGGTATGTATCTTATACTTGGATGCCCCGCCAATCGAGAATAAGACAAAGTTCTCTCTAGCATTGGTGGCGACATCACTATTGAACTTGAAGTCGCCATCAAGATCAGCTTTTGTAGCCCGTTTTACAGCTACATACCCAGATCGCCCACCGGCGTCACGGTTGTATTGGAAATCCCAGCCAGCAGGAGGTCTGGCTTTGGTGTCTCCAAACTGTGAAGCATAGAATACAACTATAAGGTCGCCGATCTCAGTATTGGTACTTCGTAGCGAAGTAGTACCAAAACCATTAGCTTCGGATCCACTACCAGACGCAAGATGGACGTGCAGCCCAGGCTTAGGCGTCTCATAGACGTTGAAGTTATGGATAGTAATGTCTTGAGCAGTAACCGGAACCGCAATGGATGGCGTCCACATTGGATAGGCGTTATTTGGAAGCTCGAAGTCGAACTTGATCGCCGCATTAGTACCGCCCCGGATATTCCAGGTGGTGATGAAGTCCTGTTTATCGGTCTTCTGCTTACCTGCCTGGAACCAGTTCGCTCTCATGGAGAGCTGGGTATCTATATCCGCCGTATACGTTATCTCGACAGTCCACTTACGATCACCGACGGTATAGGCAGCACTCTCGAATGGGGTGGAGCTAGATCCCTTTCGGATCAGACGCCCGTCGCCTATTCGAGCACCATTACCTCCCCACCATGCACCAATTACTGGGAATACGCTAGCCATTACTTGGCCCGCCTAACAATCACCGTCCCAGACGGAGTCCCAGCCGGTACTGGATCATCGGGACCGAGGACAATCATCTTCGGAATCTCAGGGATCTTCAGGTTGTCAACCTTCAGCTTCAGCTTTAGGTAGCCTTTGAGCCACGGGATGATCAGCTCTCGGATCTCATCGCCCGGGGGATTCTCGTAGGGGTTGCCAACCGGGTGCCACTGACCACCATTTTGAGGATCCTCGATAAGGAAGCCGTCGGTGACGTAGAGATGGCTAATGGCGAGGTTATCCGCCTTATCGAAGACCTTCTGGTAGTTCTCAGAGGTGACCGAGTGTACCACAGCCCACCATCGAGTAGACGGATAGGCCTTCATGTGGTCCGGAAGGATTGGCGAAGTAGGGTTCTCCTCGAGGAACTTAGCTGCCGTGCCTTCGAACATCATACAGACGTCGAAGTCCAGGTCGCACACCTCCTGAGAGATGTTGGATCCAGTGTTGATGGCGATCACGAAGTCGATACCATTCTCACGGCGGATCGTATCGATTAGATCCTTATACCACGGAAGCCGATCCTTCCGAGCATCCCAGCCGTTTATAACCTCGTCAAGGAAGACCCCCTGTACCAGGTCGCCATACCAGTGCTTAGCGCGCTTCAGCTGCTCAAGGATGTACTCTTTGGTGAACTTAGCCGCATTGGGAACACCTCGGTTCTCCTCAGCATCGGGATTGATGGCCGCTCCATACTGAGTCTTGATGTAGAACAGGAGTTTCTTCGCTCCCGCACCGAGAGCCAGCTCGCCCTGCTTCTGGAAGTCTACCTCTTGCGCCTCCCAGTCTCCGCTATTGCGGTTAAGAATGACGTATCCAAGGTTGTCACGGAACTTCAGTGTCTGAGCCCACTTGGAGAACTGCCCAGGCTTGCCGTCCTGGTAGTAGTCAGGCCAGTAATAGGTCACTGGTGAGTAGTACCTGGCACCATTCTTAAACGGGTTCGTCTGTCGGAGTGCGTCTTCGACATCTGCCTTCTCACCATAAGTCTTAGCCGCCTCAGCCTTGGTGAGGTACTGATCGAGCTGAGGAGCGACTGCATCCTGTCCGGCAGGACCACGTTCGCCTGCTGGGCCAGCTGGTCCAGGGGGCCCGGCAGGACCGGTCTGGCCAGTATCACCCTTTGGTCCGGGAGGACCCTGAGGACCAACATCACCCTTGGGTCCAGGAACGGGAGTTCCACCAGCTCCGCCACCAGCAGGTCCAGGAGGACCCTGAGGGCCGGTAGGTCCAGCGGGTCCACGTTCACCAGCATCCCCCTTAGGTCCAGGAGGACCCTGAGGGCCGGTAGGTCCAGCGGGTCCAGGCTGACCGTCTTCACCCTTAGGTCCGGGAGGACCAACGGGGCCTCGGGGACCGATTGGGCCTGGAGATCCAGCGCCCCCACCGCCTCCGCCGCCAAAGGGAAGAGGAGAAATCTCGGTAGTGGGGTCGACGGTCATGATGTCGACGGTATCGCCCTGAGAGAGGACCACGTGCTTGACAAGGTCGCACTCCGGGGAGTCAACATAGACGGTGTGGGTCCAGGAACCGGAGGGGCTAACCCCGGCACCTGGCGCCAGCACCTCGACATTGACAGCACCAGCTTGGTCTGTCCGAACCACGATCTCGCGCATAGAGACTGCGGCACCATCGACGGTAGCCGTAGCACCCTTCACGTCAGGAATGATTCGGACAGTAGCCCGACCATTCTCTCCTCCGGGAATAGTTCCCGTTAAAGTACAGTATGGCGCTGCCATTTTGAGCCTCCTACGGCTGTTCGGCCCTGTCGAGCAGGGCATTCACCTTGGTGTTGGTCTCGGCACCGTAAACGCCGTCTACCTCAGCGCCGACTGCAGCCTGAACGGCCTCGACGGTCGCATCGTGAGCCTCCTCGGAAGCGTCACCCCAAACCCCGTCCTGCTCAGTGCCGACCACGGACTGCGTGAAAGCCACACCGAAGGGGAAAGTCTTCCCGCCCCAGTTAGATGCCGCAGCCAGAGCGTAGCAGCGAGAGCGAGTGTTCGGTCCGGCGACGTTGTCGGGGTTGGCTCGAACAGCGCGCTGGAGAGCACGGATGTCTGCGGGACCAGCGGGAGCAGAGCTTCCGGGAGCGTCGGTGTATGCGGGACGAATCACATAGGCGATCGACTCGCTGCGGACCCGGCGCCAAACGCCATTGCCAGCAGACTGCGAGCCATAGCTACCAGACGAGGTGTTTCCCTCGATCGTCTGGATCGTACCGCCGCCAAGGTTCTTCTCGACGAAGCCGACGTGGTCTGTGCCGCCGCCATCCCAGTTGTAGATGACGACATCTCCGGGCTGGGCGTCGTAAACTGATACGAAGTAAGCGTCAGGGTGCTGGCGGACCTTGTTGACGGTGTAGTCAGTGTTAAAGGAGAATCCTCCAATAGCGTTAATCTGCCCGCACTCGTCCAGACACATGCTGACGAAGAGCATGCACCACCAAACAGAGTCGGACGGTCCAGCAAGCCACTGCTGACCAGTTCGAGCTGCCCAGTATCGTCCAGCCTCAGATCCGGGCTGAGGGTCGTCCGGTGCATAATAACCAATCCTCGCGGCGGCGCGAGCGAGGACCTGCTGTGCAACGCTCACTGCATCACCTCAGTAGTCTGTGACACGTGAATGTCCTTGTCTTCCATGGGATCAGTGCCGATGTGGGCCTGCGGAGCAAGCGCCTCCTCGGGAATGTCTTCGTGACTGATCATTGTTATCCCTTCGAACCAAGCTTAGCTCGCCTGGCTCTATTGAGTTCCCGGTTCCGTTCCATAATCTCGGACTGGGACATCTTCTTATCGGGCTGGTTCTTTTGGTTACATACCCGAATGAGTGTGAGTAGTCGGTTGATGTGCCATTTCTCACACTCGAACGGGATCTGACAAGCAATCATCCAGTAATAAATTAGTTCGGATGATGTGTATTCTCCAGATCCAGATTCACCACCCGTCTCCCGGATAGTGGTTGCGGTCATCGTGTCGGCCATGTAGGCGCTAATACGATCGACCTCAGATGGGGGGATCCTATCCAGGAGCGACGGGTCGTACTCTTCATCTGTAACCATGCACTTGATGTAGAGGGCCATCTCCTCAGGGGTGACTTTGTCGTTACCAATGAGGTGCTTATGGGTTATTGACTCCCATTTTGACAGCGCGACCAGGTTGTGCTCCAGGTGCAGGATTCCGCCAGGCATGGAGACAAACGAACCTGTCTCCTCATCGAACCCGTCGAGATCCGGGATAGAAACTATAAGCATTGCAGGCACCGAGGGCCCAGGAGTCTAGGTCTCTGAGCCCCCGGTGTGGTATTGTCAGCCTGCGAAGTGTGCCTTGATCTCGTCCGGCAGGAGGAGCTTGGGCTCGAGAGCCCCGCCTCCACCCTGAGCGGCGTCGGAACCGAACAGCTTGGCCTCGAGGGTCTTCAGCTTACCGGCGTCGACGTCGAGAGACGAGATAGTCAGCAGCGAGGTGGGCTTAGCACCAGACACGTTGACCGGCGTGGTGGACAGCTCCCAGGAGAAGGAGATCGCCTCGGGAGAGTCGTTGACGGTCTTGTAGCCCTTCTCGGAAGGGGAGGCCTTGCAGCCATACAGGACGTGGAGCTTGTAGCCCTTGTCCTGACCAGCCACGTCGTCACCGATCTTGGTGCGGTAGACGAGACCGAAAGCCAGTCGGTCCTGCTGTCCGATCTTGACACCCTTCGTCAGCGTGGCGGAACCGTCACACTGCTCGAACTCGTCGGGGTAGGTGTAGGCCTCGATGGTGGCCTTCAGCTTCTCAGCCGAGAGCATCGAGAGGTACAGAATGTTGTCAGCGTAAAGGTCGGTAGCCTCAGCGCCCTCGGGCTTCTCGGAGATGGCGGTGATACCATTCCAAGCAACGCCCTTGCCGTAGGTCTTCTGAGCCGGGTCGTACACGTACAGCGCACAGTGGTCGACACCAGTCTCAATACGGCGCTCACCAGTCTTGTCCCAGACAAGTGCAGCCATGTTATCTCCTAATAGTAGACGTCGAAGATGTCGTGATAGAGGTTATCCGCTACGAGTCTAGACTCATGGCGGCTGAACAAAAGGTCCTCGATCTTCGTTCGTGTCGGGTCCTCGGGATGACGGGCAATCAGAGTAACCTGGAACCTGTTTGCTTTGATATACTTGATGTTGTCCGCGTACATCGGATCACCCGGATGCCGCTCGTATACGATACACGGATACGAGAGCTTCAGTGACGGGAGTGGCTGGTAATAGACCTTGTCCGACCCGAGGATCTCTACCAGCTTCTCATGGAGAGTTAGCCGTCGGTCCATTATACACCCCCGTCAACTCGAGAACCAGACGGGGGAACTTCAGTTCCACATAAGAGATTTTCCAAAGTCCCCCCATCCAGCGTACGTACTTGAGGTTCTGGATGTTATCCGTTAAGAACCCGTCAGCGATAATGCTGATCTGGTTGCTGAGGTTGATACTACCCAGAACCTCATCGCTGGCACCAAAGCGGCGTGCTTCACGAAACACATCGCCATAGTACTGCTTCTCGATTGGTTTGTCTTCCCAAATTCCCGGCTCGGTCTGGACCTGAGTTACAAATCCTATCTCGCCGAAGAATTTGGCCATCTATCACGGCTCCGCGACGACGTTACCAGTCTCGGTCTTCCGCTCAACGATGATGGCCGACTTCGGGTGAGTCAGCGCACCGGAGAGGCGGGTCTCCAGCAGGTAGTGGTACTGGTTGAAGCTAATGTCGAAGTCCTCAGCCGCGAAGAGCTGACCACCCTTGTCCGCACCAATGGTGTAATCGGACATGTTGACGATGATACCGAGGGCATCGACGGTACCGTTCTTGGCGGAGCTGCGCTGCAGGCCCTTCATGAGCGGAACCTTGACGATCTTCGAGACGCCGACGTAGTCGGCCAGCTCGGAGACGCTGCGGAACAGACGGTGACCCATCTTGTCCTTGAGAAGAAGGATCTCGGTGACCATGTGGGGCTCAGCGAACCAGGTGGGGTTGCCAGCGCCGTCGTAGTCATCCATGGCGCGGACGATGGAGTCCAGGACGTCCTCGGTGGTGGTCTCCTTGGCCAGGATGACGCGAGGAGCGTAGAGGCTGTCCTCCTTATAGATCGGGCGGATGCAGTCCTCCTTGATCTTGTCCTTGGATGAGGCCTGGCGCCCATCACCGATGAGGACAGCTCGACCGAGCTCCTCCTCAAGCATGATCTTCATCTCGCCGCGGATGTAGGAGACGACATCGAAGTCAGTGATGTCAAGGATGTCATCCCTATCCAACCTCTGTTTCTTATAGATGGTGGTCGGAGAGGTAACACGCTGCAGCAACGTGAAGACCTCGTCTTCCTTCTTATTGCCCTTAATGTAACCCCGGGCACGGGCCTCGTCGGCCGTGATGTCGGCGAAGCGGGTGCGAATGCGGGAGAAGGGGGAGTGCTTAGCAGCGCCGACGACGGAGTTAACCCAATCGGTCTTGCGCTTGATGAACTCCGGCTGGTTCCACAGATCCTTGGCCTCCGGGAAGAGGGTCTCGATCTGCTTGATGCCGTAAGCGTCGGCGTGGGCCAGGATGGCCTGCTTCAGGGAGCCGCTGGAGCGAGCGTCCTCGAAGATGGTCTCGACCTGGGCGTGAGTCAGGACGGGGAGCTCCTCGGTGGTAGCGGAGCCCTCAAACACGTTCTTGTGAGCCATAGTATCCTCAGTTGTGTCGGAATGGGCGGTGTCCTCGGCCTCTTCGGTCTCAGACTCCTCCGCCTCTTCATCTACGGAATCGACGAGCTGCCCGACGATGGCATAGACCGCCGTCTTCTGCTCCTCGGTCATTCCATCGAAGATCTCCCCGAGCGTGGGGTCGTCCTCGTCGCCCTCAGCCTCATCGGCCTCCGGCTCCTCCTCAGCGTGCTCGACGTCGTCCGTCTCCTCCGCCTCGAAGTCCTCATCCTCGTCCTCGACGTCATCACCGTGCGAGACGAAGTCCAGCTGTGCATCCGTGTAGATGACAGCCTCGATCTCATCGCCGTCGTCACCATGCTCGATGGAGACCTGGTCGATGAGTGCGCCAGGGTTAGCGCCGCGTAGCACCAGGCTCACCTCAACGAGCTCGCCGTGGACAACGTCGTTGCCCCGAGCCCGAACGTGGGTGGCGTAGATACTCATCGCCTTGATGTCGCCGTTCTTGACCATCTCTCGAGCGGTCCGGCCACGGTCGGTGTTGTTGAGGTGGGCGTAGGCGTAGACGCCGTCCTCACGAACCTCAAGGTCGGCATGCCCGAGGACGTTCTCGACGTCGCCGTGCTTGTGCTGCCAGACCAGAGGTACAGTCTTCCCGTCGTACGCCGCGAATGCCCCGTGCCGGATTACCTTGTTATCCGAGCACCGAACATCGTTCTTCGTGGCGTAGCCAGAGAAATCGCACTTAACTGCCATTTTGACTACTCTCCATCAGTTCGGAAATTGGTACCTCCGATGCAGGGACGTCGTCGACCGGCTCTTCGCCAGGCGGCTGTTCCTCGCCCATCGGATTGATGTTGGAGTTCACCAACTGGTTTGCCGTCTCGTCTTCAGACTGGGCCCAGCCGAACTTCGGACGAAGCTCATTGGCGGTACCAATCTCGTTACGCTTGACGGAGTCGACCAGCTTGGACATCTCCTCCAGCGGGACGTTGAGGAACGGATCCTCGATCGCCATGATCCGCTGACGCTGCGTTCGGGCAGTCTTGGTGAGGAAAGTCCTGGTGATGGCGTCCGTGATCGCTTTCAGAACTGGACGAACCGTTCGGTTCTGGTAGTTCAGCATCTGTCGAGCATCGGCCTTGCCGGTGAAGACATCCTCAGTCATACCGAGCTGGTTGTACAGCTGGGTGGTGAGCCACTGAATCTGGCTCATGAGGTTGTTCTCGGAAGGTCGGTTCAGCTGGGTGATTCGCTCCGCACCATCGGTGTAAGCGATACCGTACTGAGACCCAGCGAGCTGTTCCTCAATAGCCTTGCGTCTGGCTTCTGCCTGCTGCTTCTTCAGCTCAGTCTTGACGACGTACGGAAGCTGAATGATGATGTCCAGCTTACCGGATCCCGACTGCTTATCGATGGCATCCAACAGGTGGAGCTTCTGCGTCAGTCGCTGCAGTGTCGAGTTCGGAGCATTCATCACGCTGTACAGAGGATTCTGTACGACCGCAACAAACTCCTTCTCGAGAGTCAGCTGTTCTCGCTGTCCAGTCTGGTCGTTGTAGACCTCGACTCGAACGTGGCGAGGATACCAGTTCAGGATTGTGCCGACTCGCATAGACTTGATGTCGTAGCCCTGAGTCAAGTCTGGACTGACATCCGTGTCTACTGGAACGATCGCTACAGCGCCCTCTTCGAAGAGCGTGAGTACCAAATCCTGGAAGAATCCCTGACCGGTCTGGTCGATGTTGGCGCTAAGAGACAGACAATCATCAAGGTAACTACGGTAGTAGCTCTTGAGGTTGCCGTTATCGTCAGTCTTGACATGCCGAATTGGAACATTCGATACATCAATAGCAATCTGGTTATAGATGCTCGTGACGATTGTCTGGTCGCCGACAACAGGACGGTAATTCAGGTTCGGGTTACCGAATGTCCACGAACCATACTCCGGTGTGAAGTTCTTCTTGTCCGGGGATTTTGAAAACGCATTCCATGCGTGAGCTAGTCGATCACTAAGACCCATTTCACCTCCTCGCTCATTCGAATGCCTCCTTGTTGATCTTGTATGCCACGAAGGCATCCATCAGAGCAGCCACTGAGTCGATCTTCTCTTCCGAGCGTTTCTTCAGTAGCTTCCGGTTCCCGTTGGTATCCTCGAGAGTCACACAATTCCCCATGGTAAAGGACATGAGTTCCTGATCGAAGATGAGAAGGCGCTCCGAGGCCAGCTTCTTCAGTTCCCCGAGGGGGACTGATTCGGTTCTAGCACCCTGAATTACCTTCTCGATACCGTACGGTCCGTTCTCCTGCTCCCACCGAGTTACGAACTCCTTGGCATTGTACGGGTCGAACCCGAACGCCGAGACGTCGTACTTCTGTTCATCGATGTAGAGGTCCAGATCTTCATAGACCTCCATCATGTCCAGGACGGTACCCTCCATGACTCGGAGGCTTCCTTCTTGGATAAACTCGTCATACTTCTGGCGCAGAGCTCCAGGCAATTTCATGAGCGTCAGCTCAGAGATGTATGCTAGAGTCTTTACGCCGAAAGCCTGATTCCTGAGTGGGAACAGGAAGGTGAACGCACAGAAGTCATCACCCTGAGACAAGTCGGCGCCCATAGCGCACTGCATGTTCCAGAAGGTATTCTTCCTGTGCGGGATCGTCTCCTCGTATGTGAAGAAGTAGGTGTATCCCTCCATGGGGATTCCGAACCTCTTAGCGAGGATGTCGTTTCGAGCAGCTGGAGCTTGTTCCATTCGCTCGACGTCCTGCTGGTACCGATCATAAGAGACAGTGATGCCGATGTTCGGCTGGGCTTTCACCCACATAGCAGGATCTGCTACTTCCTTGATGTCGTCAAGTCGGTAGTAGAAGATTGAGATGTGAGGGGCGATATATTCGCCCTTCAGGATTTTGAGCAACTCCATCTTCATGGTGTCACCCACCGCATTGCGGATGGTTCCCTCGGATGAGACGGCCAGAATGACCGGATCATCGATCTTAGAGGCACCCTGTTCAAGTGCACCGACGACGTCCTCACGGATGTCTCCGGATAACCACTCATCCACCGTGCAAACCTTGGGTCGGAGACCCTGTAGCTTATCAATGGACATGGGGCGGACCTCGAGGAGGGATCCGGTGAGGAAGTTCTCCACACCCTTCTTTGTAGCAACCAGTTTCTGGCGGTTAGCCCTCGCACCAGTTGTATTTTGAATGGATCCCTCAGTCAGGAACTTATACAGCGGACCTCTGGCGCGGGTAATAGCGGTCCTGAATGGGCCCATCACCTCTTCGGCCTGCTTCATGGTCGGAGCCGTAGCGATCTGATGTGTCGTTGTAGTGTCGATCACCATGAAGTAATTCTGGATGAGGGACATATACATCGACTTCGCTGCTCCACGAGCAACGATCAGATACTGCTTGATTGTTAGGCGTTTCTTTACTGTTTTGGTCTCGTATCGACCGCCTACTCCGTCCTCATACGGGACGAAGACCTGGCGATCCTCGAAGTAGTACCAGCCAAGGAGCTGTTCGGCCCAGAGCTTGAAGCTGTCGAGCAAATGGAGGTCGGCTCCGTCGGACAGTGTTAGCTCGTTCTCGCAGTAAGCGATAAAGCCCTCTACAGCTTTGTCGTCGTAGTAGTATTCCGGGTTTGCGATGAGGGCGTCGATGCGATTCATCTCGCAGGAAATCTCTTCGCATACTGGAATCTCTCCTCGGACGACTGCGTCTCGAAACTGCCCGTAGTATTTTGGTACTGCGGTGTTCGAGAGCATTACTTAGCAGTGCTCCCCGGGTTACGAGGGTACCGCTTCTTCTTAGGCGAGGGCTTAGTCTGCTTGTACGACTTAGGCTTCTCGATCTGCTTCGGCTTAGAAGACTGTGGGAGCTTCTTGCGATCGGGGCCACCAGTAGACTTATATGCTACATGTGCCTCTTCGGCGACAACCGATGCGGCCTCAGCCGCTTCCTTAGCCTTCTCAGCTGCCTTCTTCAGTGTCTCTCCTGCCGACTTTCCAGTCTTACCAGGATCGAACGACTTATCAAAGGCTGTCTTCATAGCCTTGGTTGCTGCGTAAGTACCAGCCTTGGTCAAAGAGTTCTCGAGGATCGAGCGAGTGACCTCACGACCTCGAACCAGGTGGCGATCGGCCTTGAGCTCCCGATAGCGTTTCTCTTGCTCCAGCCGCTTAATTCGTGACTGAAGTTCGGAGTCGCTGATCTTCTTGTATCCGCGGTTTGCGAACTTCTTTCGAGCCTTGGCGTCGGCCTTTGCCTGTTTCTTTCCGGCAACTCGGGCATCGTGAGCCTGCTTAGCCTTCTGAACCTTAGCCGCTCCGGTTCGAGCAGTCTTGATAGTCGTCTTGGTGGCGTTGGCGGTGAATCGTCCGCTCTTCTGGATAGCCTTAACTGTGGCCTTTCGACCAGCGCTAGCCTTCTTGCGGATGACGCCCCATTTCTGGCCTTTTACGCCGTGGTGAATGAGGTCTTCTACCTCTGCTTCCCCTCGGTCTGATAGATCAGTCGCCATGCTGCCTCCTCGATCAGCTTCTGATAGGCCGATACCAAGAAGGAGTTCCCCGGTGGGTCGAAGAACAGCTTAACCTTCATGGCGATGTAAGACTTGATGGCCGCTTCGTCATCGATCTGGTCGAAGACGGTCCAAGCGGTATCTTTCTCAATCGGGGTGTTGCATTTTGGCCCCAATTGTGCGAGATCCATACGTGCAGTGTTGATGTGCATGAGGATCTGGTCGTCGAAGACATCATAACCCGGCATGATGCCGATTGCCTTCTTAGTGTCTTCAAGAATGGTTCCCATTAGATCCTCCAGGGAGCTTGATCATTCGGTCGACGCTCAACAACTCGTGGTGTCAACCTCGATCGGTCTCCGAAGTGTATCGCGTTGTGGGTATTCTTGGTTGTCGTGATGAGAAACTCTGGCTCGAGGATGTCTGGATTGAATTCCTCGAGATCTCTGGGCTGAATCGGATTCATGTGGTGGATTAGCGGCATGTATCTGATGTCAAGTCCATCGATCCCGAGGTCACAGGCTTCGTCTCGAGCCAGAACAAAGTTCCTGACCTTCTTCCACTCCGTCGAGGTGTAGAATCGTTGGTTCAGGTAACGATCAAAGCCAAACGTGGCTGTACCGACTTGCCCGGTGAGAGCCAGGTAGTCAAACCGCTCCTCAAAGGTCTCGAGGCGCGCCAGTTCAGTATACGTTCGTAACATCTCCCGCTCCAGAGTATGTACGGAAGGCTTCGATGGCTTCTTTGGCAATCTTCTCGGCTTGCTCAGCGCTGACGAGCGCCGTCTTCTTCGCCTCGAGGAGTGCTGTTTCGTTCCTCAGCTTCTCTACCTCTAGCTGTTCTCTTGTGGAGGCGAGCTTGAGGTAGTGGTTCACCGTGGTTGCCGGTGCTGTACCCTCTCGAAGCTGCTTCTCAGCAAGCTCAAGCGCCAGATTGATCATTTGCGCTTCGCGTTGCTCTACAGTTCGAGCTGGTTTAGAGGGTGTTGCGGCCCTTTTACCCATAGTTGCTCCTTAGATAGAGGGCGTTTGGGGCCAATTGAGGGCTAGATTCTAGGGCCCGTTGTGAGCGAGACCAGCAGGAAGAAAGGAGCACACGAGAAACTTCCTGTGGGCCCTAGAACCTAGTCCCCAATTGGCTTTCCAAATATCCCTCCGGGGAAAATATGGAG
>ERZ772978.70-NODE-70-length-40575-cov-220.25_pt1 | contig 40575 bp, 35 predicted proteins | sample MGYA00511675_ERZ772978 | MGnify/ENA primary metagenome ERZ772978 (study PRJEB29015, sample SAMEA2738092) | human oral metagenome | biome: human oral; feature: human-associated habitat; material: saliva | place: China | collected 2156 ... | reverse complement strand
TGGGGTGATGGGACCCCCAACACGGTGACCACCTCCCCGGGCTTGGCGTGGGAGAGGGGTATCGACCCCAACAATGACCCGCGCTTGATCCGCCACTACTACACGCCCCCGCAAGGGTGGCGTTCTGGGTTCGATGGGCCCTACCCGCATGAGAACCGAGAGATCACGCTGAGGACCACGTGGAGTGGGACGGCCACGAACCCTTTCACCGGGGAGACCCAGACCATCAACGGCCTGGTCACCACCACGGAAACAACCGGCAAGTTCCCACTGTCCCACCTGGTCATCAACAACACCGACACCTGGGAAGAGAAACAAGGCCACTAGCCAACGCGAGAGAGACCCAGGTATCACCACCGAAACGTCCAGCGACGCCTCATCCCACAGCCCCATCGACGACAGCCGACAGACAGGACAGGCAGCTACCCGCGAGCTACGTCAGCTCATCAAGGAACTGAGGGCGAGCCTTCATGGCGTGAATGAGGAGTTCTCCCCCGTCATCGAAAACCAATACGACCATCTCAAGAACGCGCCCAGACTGGCCGACACCCACCACTAGCCACCGCCTAGGATCATCCTCATCATCAAGAGGGCGGGAATTCAAGGCATGCTCATACGCATACAGGATTGCTTCGTCACAGAGCCGATCACGCCCGAAGTGCTTGCGCGCACTGGCATGCACCTTAGGCGACATGGGTCCACTCGCGCACAGCCGCGCGAATCGCTTCGGAACGGCTACCAATCCCCTCCAAGGCAGCACGTTCCATCAGCGCCGCCAATGTCTGCGCGTCCAGACGCACCGTCACAGCGACGCCAGGCCCCTTCCCCACCGGAGGACGCCCCGGGCGCGGAGCTGGCAAGTCAGCCAGGTCATACCCACGCTCGGCCTCATCAGCCCACGCCTGAATCTGCTCATCAGTCACGGGGACCCCACGAAGAAGACGCTCACTCATATGAATATCGTATACGAAATTCACCTGCCACACCACGACTTCGGCGCCGCCGAAGACACCAGCAAAGCAGCACCGACAACAAGCCTCTCCCCGCACACACGCCGGGGCCACCATCGACGCCCTCACAGAGAAGGACGCCTCCCCTCCGAGTCACTCGGGCGTGGACGTGAACACGTTCTCGCAGGGAGCAGCAAAGGACGCGACGAATTCTAGGGGTGGTTGCATCACGTGTTATGCCCTAAACAGCAGTTCGAGGCGCTGCTTGGGTGTGTCCCAGTTCATCGTTTTGCGGGGCGGTCGTTGAGTTCGTCTGCGATGGCGTCGAGGCCTCCCCGACACACCCGGGGAGGCCTCGACGATCATGAACGCGAACGCTACCTACGAGCGCAAACCCGCGTCACTCTTCGACGGGTGCCGCCTGTCCTCTCCCTTCCACCAGGGCATCCAGGCGCGGTAGCCGTCGGCGGGCGGCGTGGGTGCGTCGGGCTCGAAGCCGAGGTCCGCAGGGGTTTCGGGGATCCGGTCGACGAGGAAGTACTTGTCCTTGTCATCGCAGTGCTCGCGCACGATGGCGCGGAACTCGGCCAGCTCGCAGTACAGGACGCCCGTGATCGGGTTCCTCTTGAAAGCGACGATCTTGTACAGCCAGTAGGCAAACAGCGCGACGTTGGCCGCGAGCGCCAGGGCCGCACACGCGATGTTCGCGCGCGGGTCCATGGTCGCGAAGTTGAAGATGTCCGAGGGAGGGACCAAGACCTCGGGCAGGAGTATGTTCATGGAGATCCAGAAGACCAGCGTGAAGCAGCGGAACCAGATCCACTGCCCCTTCGCCCACGTGCGCACGAGTCTCCAAGCGGCGCAACCCGCTCACGCAGGAGGTCCACGCCGACGAGGCCACCTACACCTCGTGGGTCCGTGACCTCGCGCCAGACCACAACAAGGAGCTCATCGCCGCGCGCCTGGGCACGACGCCCGAGGACGCGGGCTTCACGTCCGCGAGCACTACCTCGCACGAACAAGTCACACGGGCAAGGACATCGGCCTAAGACCGCACTCTCCTACTCAAGCGAATCAATCAGATCGCGCACGAGCTGTGACGGCGTCGTACCGCGCTCCTGAGCCACCTCAGCAAGCTTGGCACGGCGAGAACGATCAAGACGGAGGGTGAACGGCTTAGCACCAACACCGACGCTAATCGGGCGTCCGGCCACAGACGAACCGAGATGCTTCCCGTCGTAAGGAACACCGCTCTCGGCCTCGTTCCCCCAACGCTCCAGGTCCTCATCAGTGAACGTCGCACCATCAGCTGACGTATACGTCGCCATCATTACCTCCTTAAACCAACCTCTGCGAGCACCGCTCGCGTTACCAGCATCGCATGGAAGACAAGCCATCCATCAGGCTCATCCTCAACCGCGATATATTCCAGAAGCCGCCCCTTTCGGTCGAGGCCAACTCCGACCCACTGAATCGGATGGGTATCGCGCGCACGCGAACGCAACGTCCCCTCAAAGGCCGCGATAACATCGTCATCCTCAACATCACTATGACGTTGATGGACGCGAGGATGAACCCGGACTCGCACGCGATCACCTCCATAGTTTCGTATAGACATTAGTGTAGTACGAAATAGGTCCCGAGGGAACGGGACTCCCACGACGTCTCTCCCTGCCCATGCGAGACACACGCGAGGGGCCGCGCACGACGCATCGTGCGCGGCCCCTCACCTCTCAACCGGAGAAGGATCCCCAGCCTCGTGGCGTCTACTCCTGGAGGCGGCCCTGGGCGTCAAACACATAGCGCGTGCCGTCAATCCAGCGCGCCCCGGTCACCATGGCCCCCGAGCGCGTCAGGTAGTACCAGTGGTCGCCGTCTTTGAGCCAGCCCGTGTGCACCACGCCCGTGGAAGGATCCAGGTAGTACCAGGTACCCCGGATGCGCGTCCAGCCAAAGACTTGCGCACAGGCCCACCCCTTCTGTTCGGGTGCACCGCGACATAACGGGTGCAGCGCCAGTGGCTTGTCCCCTGCACACCAGTCCACACGCAACAGTAACGAGGGTCAGCTGCGCCTTCGCGAGGTCGATCATGTCCACCAATCCACACGCAAAGGCGACGAGGCAGTCCTCCACTCCGTGCGACACAGTCACCTCCGCACACACCGACCACACTTTCACTTGTTCTAAGGGGCAGTGCACCCGAACCGTAGGCATTACACCCCTTCTGTTCGGGTGCAGCGCCACATAACGGGTGCAGCGCCACATAACGGGTGCAGCGCCAGTGGCTCGTCCCCTGCACACCAATCCACACGCAACGGCGACGAGGGTCAGCTGCGTCTTCGCGAGGTCGATCATATCCACCAATCCACACGCAACGGTGACGAGGCGAGGCCGGAGAGGCAACAACGATCCCGATAGGGTCTCTTCGCATGTGAGGGTGTAGGAGGTGTTGGGCGGGGTTCGGCGTATCGTGATTGTGTAGGGGTCGAGGTATTTCGATGATGGAGATTCCTACACCGTCCATCTGAAAGACCTCGACACGCCCACTACTACCTTTGATCGTCCTGATTTGAGCGCGTCCACGCGCCTGGATGGCCTTGGACTGGAGGTGACGAGCCAGCGCATTGAGCCAGCGCCTGGCCGGGCAGTCCTGCAGCAGTTGGGGAGCATGACACCAGAGGCAATGATGGGGGTTTTGCACCATTAGGAGCCTTGCTTCGGCGTGTCGCCGGCGTGTCGCACCTCTAATGCTGCAATTCCCCCCGTTTGCTGGCTGTGAGGTCACGGTTCGGGGCGGTGAGGTCACGGTTCGGGGCAGTATGGTCGCAGACCGCGCCCCGAAGCGGCGCGAGCAACGAGCGGGCAGGAAGGCACCGACACCCCGCCGCAGCGCATCCGCAACACAAACGGGGGCCGCGCACCGATGGTGCGCGGCCCCCGCCTTCGAGCTCGACCACAGTCCGCTGGGAGGTCGGACTTGGCCAGGCACCTCTATGGTAGCTCGAAAACCTCTCAATAGTCTGAGGAGGTCATTCAGCCCACAGGGAACGCCCCGTCAGCTACGGGAGGAGCCTCCCCTCGGCGTCGAACGAGTAGCGCGTGCCGTCGATCCACCGGCTGCCCGTCACCATCGCCCCAGAAGACGACAGGTAGTACCAGGAGCCGCCATCACGCAGCCATCCGGTGACCATCGCCCCCGACGCATCCACGTAGTACCAGGAGCCCCCGTCCAACACCCAGCCGGTAGCCATCGCCCCGGAGGCACGCAGGTAGTACCAGACGGAGCCATCAAGCAACCAGCCGGTGCGCATCGCACCCGACGCGTCCAGGTAGTACCACGTGCCCTCCAGGTTGACCCAGCCCGAGGCCATGGCGCCGGAGTCCGGATACAGGTAATACCAGGTGCCTCCCACGTTCAGCCAGCCCGACGCCTGCGCGCCGGAGACACCGTGGTAGTACCACCGGCCGCCCTCGCTCACCCAGCCGGTCACCATGTAGCCGCGCGCATCGAAACGGTACAGCTCGCCTCCAATACGCATCGACGTCGACGCCGGGTAAGTACCGTCGGCATTGCGCCACCACCAGCCCAGCGAATCCGAGATCCACTGACCGGCCACGGCCTCGTGCGTATCCTCGCCGCTCGAGGTGACCGTGAAGGCCGCGGAGGAGGCCGCGTCGTCGTCCGCACGCGGATCCGGGTTTCGGCCCGAGGCCTCGACCCGAACGACCTGCTCCCCCGACAGAGCCGAGACATCCACGCCGTCTGCCCGCAGCGTCACGACGTTGCCCGTCAGCGCTCCCGCGCCCGTGGCAGCGGCGACCTCGCCGCCGCCCACCAGCACTCGCGCCGAGGTCATGGGCCCACTGACCGTCGCGCGCACCGAGACGGAACCGGAGAGCTCCTGGCCGTCCAGCGGCGCCCACGCCGTCCCATCCCTCGAGTACTCGATCTGGCCGATCACGGGCCTGGGCTGGTCTTTGAGAACGGCGTCGAGAGCATCCAGGAAGCCACTGCCGCGGTATTCCTTGCCATCCCAGGGCGCGTTCAGCTCCCCGTAGTTGCGCGCCGCCTGCTTCTTCATGAGGTCGATGACCTGCGCGCCCGTGTACTCGGGGTGCACCGACTTGATGAGCGCGGCGACACCCGACACGTGCGGCGTCGCCATGGACGTGCCGTCGGCCACCGCGTAGCCGCTCAGGTAGAACAGCAGCGGCGCGGTCGAATAAATCTGGTCGCCGGGCGCCGCGAAGTCAATCGTCGTGCCGTAGTTAGAAAAATCGGCGCGCGCCAAGGACAGGCCGGGGGCCACGTTGTAGGCCTGGGCGAGGGCGCTCACCTGCGCGACGCCATCGATCATTGAGGGCACGCGGATACCTCCCTCGACGGCGCGCCCCTTGGTCGGCGTAGCGGCATCTGTGGGAGAACCGTTATCGATCGTGGGATTGTCGATGCTCACCCCCTCGTTACCGGCGGCGGCGATGACCGCCAGGCCCCTGCCCTGCGCGTAGTGAATCGAGCGCGTCGCCGCCTCCAGGCCCGCCGCCTGCTCCGGGTCCGTCGGGCTCCAGTAGACCCACGGGTCCATCGAGTAGGAGTTGTTGACGATGTCCACCCCGTGATCGGCCGCCCACATGAACGCGCAGGTCACGTACTCGGGGTAGATGAGGCGGTTATCGTTCGTGGCCTGAATCGCCACGATGGTCGCCTGGGGTGCGATGCCGTCGATGCCAATGTCGTTGTGGTTGGCTGCGATGATGCCCGCGACGTGCGTGCCGTGGTAGAACTCGTCGCGCCAGCCGTAGAAGTCCTGCGTGGCGACGCCGTTCACCGAGCACTTCACGGAGCGCTGCGTGTCCACGCGGCCTTCCAGGTCGGGGTGCGTGTCCTCGACGCCCGAGTCCACGACGGCGACGGTCACGGGGGCGCGTTCCACGGACACGGCCCCGGCCTCGCGCGCATGCATGGTCTCGGCACCCCAGTTGAAGATTCGTTCCTCGGCGCCGGCCTGGGCCTCGGTCGCGGCCTCGTCGCCCGCGAAGGCCAAGCCGCCGGGGGCAGCAGCGTTGTCGCTCGCAGGGGTGTCGCCCGCAGCGTTGTCGCCCGCGGGGGTGTCCTCGCCGGTGGGTAGGGTGACGCGCTCGTAGTAGAGGACACCCTGGGTGCGGGTCGGGCCGATCGAGTGAATGGGGATGCCCGCGTCCTTGAGCGCGGCGGCCAGGTCGGGCGCGAACGAGGGCGTGGCGCTCTGTGCGAAGAAGGTGCCGATCTGCGGGTAGGAGGCCAGGGCGGCGCCCTTGACCGACGGGACCAGCGCGAGGGCGCGCTGGAAGTCCTCGGCACTGACTCCCGGCGCCAGGTTGATGGCGTAGTTCATCTCGTCGTCGTTGGCGCGGGTGGCGGAAACGAGGCCCGCGGCGGGTTCGTCGGCGCGGGCTGGCGGGGTCTGTGCCGTCACGACGCCCACGGATAGGGCGAGCGCGGCGACGACACCGATGCGTGCGACAGTGCGGCGCATGATTCCTCGACTTTCGATTGTCACTGTCAGGATTTCGGCTGCATGTACAGCTGCGCCCATCATCCTAGAGTTTGTCAGTAACAACAAAACCTAGGCTTACCTTATTTGCTATGTGCGCAGCATGTCCGGCAACCCCCCACCGATTGCAAGCTCCCACCTCCACCTCAAAAGTCGCACGTAATTTAACTTGGTCAGTATTCGAATACCCCCACAAACGTTGCAATTCCAACGACCCAATTTCAAACTCTGAAATAGTCGGGGAGGAATTACGTGCGACATTACTGGGGAAGTATCACGGCGGCACCAGGACTGCTCAGAACGCCCCTCTCACAACAAAGGGTCCGAACGACCTCCCATTCCTCGGACGTTAATGTCGACGTCCAAGAAACGGGGGCCGCTCACAAGGCAAGCGAAACGGAGAGCGCGCTCCCCGTCTCATTGCTCTGCTTACTCCAGGCCCGCGTCGAGGGCCAGCAGATGATCGACCGTCTGCGGGCGGATGAACCAGCGGGCGCTTCCCCCCTCGACGCCCAGCACGCCGGGCTTCGTCAACATGTTGTAGTTCGACGCCATCGAGTATCCATACGCCCCGACGGCGGGCACGGCCAGCAGGTCGCCGCCTGCAATGTCGGCGGGCAGGTCGATGTCGCGGATGATGATGTCGCCGCTCTCGCAGTGCTTGCCGACGACGCGGCAGCGCGCCACGGACGAGGCCTGGGCCGGGTCGCGGTTCGCGAGCGTCGCCGTGTAGGCAGCGTCGTAGAGGACGGGACGGATGTTATCCGACATGCCGCCGTCGATGGCCACGTAGCGGCGCACTCCCCCGTCGTCCAGGGACACGTCCTTGACGACGCCGACGCGGTAGAGCATGACCATCGAGGGGCCGGCGATCGAGCGGCCGGGTTCGACGGACACGTGCGGGATGGGCAGACCGTGGTGGGCGCAGCGCTCGCGCACGACACCAGCCAGGGCTCGGGCGACCTCGACCGGGGAGGTGGGGACCGCATCCTGGCCGGTGTAGGCGATGCCGACGCCGCCGCCCAGGTCGATGGCGGGCACGTCCAGGCTCAGCTCGTCGCGCACAACCGCCGCGAAGTCGATGACGATGCGGGCGGCCTCGGCGAAGGCCTCGGTCCCAAAAATCTGAGAACCGATGTGGCTGTGCAGCCCGCGGAAGTCCAGGTGCCGCGCGTCCTTGATGGCGGCCACGGCCTCGTAGGCCTGGCCGGTGGCCAGGGACAGGCCGAACTTCTGGTCCTCGTGGGCGGTCGCGATGTACTCGTTGCCGCCCGCGTGGATGCCGGACTTCAGGCGCACCATGACGGGCGCGACGACGCCGAGGTCAGCGGCGATGCGCTCGATCTGGTGGACCTCGTCCATCGAGTCGATGAAGATGCGGTGAATGCCGGCCTCGAGGGCGAGGCGGATTTCCGCGTCGGACTTGTTGTTGCCGTGCAGACCGATCCGCGAAGGATCCACGCCGGCGCGCAGGGCGAGGCTCAGTTCGCCGAGCGAGGCGGTGTCGATACCCAGGCCCTCAGCCGCGACAAGGCGCGCGACGTCGGCGCTCAGGAAGGCCTTGCCGGCGTAGAAGGCGTCGCCGCCGCTCATGCCGTAGCCGTCCCAGAACTCCTCGGCCATCGCCGAAGCCCACACGCGGGCGCGGCCGCGCATGGCCTCGACGTCGAGCACGAAGGTGGGCGTGCCGAACTCGTCGGCGACGCTGGTCAGGTCGACGCCGCCCACGCGCAGCACGCCTCCCTCCCGCGCCGCGCTCCACGGCCACAGGTCGGGGCGCTCGTCGGGGGTCGGGCAGGTCAGGAACTCCGCCTCGCTCACCGGATCACATCCTCTCGGGGGCGCTCACACCAAGGAGGCCGAGGCCTGTGCGCAGCACCTGGGTGACCGCGTCGTTGAGCCAGAGGCGGGCGACGTGGCCGGGCTCGACCGGGTCGTCGCCGCGAGGCGTCACGCGGCACTGGCCATACCAGGTGTGGTAGGTGGCGGCCAGGGACTCGAGGTAGCGGGCGATGCGGTGCGGCTCGCGCAGCTCCGTGGCCTGCGCGACCTGGGCGGGGAACTGGGCGAGGGCCGCCAGCAGCGCCTCGTCGGCCTCAGTATCGAGGGCGGCGGGGTCGAAGCCGGCGTCGCGGGTGACGCCGTGCGTGGCCGCATTGCGCGCGACGTTGCAGGTGCGCACGTGCGCATACTGCACGTAGTAGACCGGGTTGTCGTTGGAGTGCTGCGAGAGCAGGTTCAGGTCGATGTCGACCTGGGTGTCCATGGACACGCGCACAAGCGCGTAGCGGGCGGCGTCCACGCCCACTGCGTCGACCAGGTCGTCGAGGGTGACGATCGTGCCGGCGCGCTTGGACATGCGCACGGGCTCGCCGTCCTTCACGAGGTTGACGAGCTGGCCGATGAGGATCTGCAGGTTCTCGCCCGGCTTGTCGCCGAAGGCGGCGCACATGGCCATCATGCGGCCGATGTAGCCGTGGTGATCGGCGCCCAGCAGGTAGATGGCCGCGTCCGCGCCGCGCTCACGCTTGTTCAGATAGTAGGCGACGTCGCCCGCGAAGTAGGCGGCCTGACCGTCCGACTTGATGAGGACACGGTCCTTGTCGTCGCCGTAGGTGGTCGTGCGCAGCCACACCGCGCCGCCCTCGTCGAAGATCTCGCCGCGCTCACGCAAGCGTTCGATCGCGTCGGCGACCGCGCCGGAGGTGTGCAGGGAGTCCTCGTGGAAGAAGACGTCGAAGTCGGCGCGGAAGGAGTGCAGGCGCTCCTTGATTTCCGCGAACATCAGCTCGACGCCGCGGGCGCGGAAGACCTCGATGGCCTCGGCCTCGGGCAGCGTGATCGGGTCGGGCTCGCCGGCGGCGCGCGCGTCGGCGCGGACCTGGTCGGCAATGTCAGCGATGTACTGGCCGCCGTAGCCGTCCTCGGGAACCTCGCGGCCCATGGCGCGGGCGTAGAGGGAGTGCGAGAAGCGGTCGATCTGCGAGCCGTGGTCGTTGAAGTAGTACTCGCGGGTCACGGCGGCGCCGGAGGCGGCCATGAGGCGCGCCAGGGAGTCGCCGACAGCAGCCCAGCGGGCACCGCCCAGGTGGACGGGGCCGGTGGGGTTGGCGGAGACGTACTCGAGGTTGATGGAGCGACCCGCGAGCGTCTCGTTGCGGCCGTACGCGGCACCGGCCTCGACGATCGTGCGGGCCAACTCGCCGGCCGCGCCCGCGCCCAGGCGGATGTTGATGAAGCCGGGTCCCGCGACCTCGACAGAGTCGATGCCGTCGGCGGCGGACAGGTCGTCGGCGAGGATCTGCGCGAACTCGCGCGGGGCCATGCCAGCCTTCTTGCCGAGCTGCATGGCGACGTTGGTGGCCCAGTCGCCGTGCTCGCGCACGCGGGGGCGCTCGACCGTCACGGGATCAGGCACCTGGGCGGGGTCGATAGAGATGCGCCCGGCGGCGGCAGCGTCCAGCAGCGTCGAGCGGATAAGGGAGGCAAGTTCTTCAGGAGTCACCCCATTAGCCTACGGGGTTTTGGCTCGTCACCGCGAACGTTTAGGCGGCCCGGGCGTGAAAACCTGGCCACACGAGGCGCGCCTGGGCGGCTTTCGTCCCGCCGTGAGGGACGCGAGGCGAGTAATATTTCGGGTAGCCGAATATTTTCTACCTGTAGTGAGGATCCCAGTGAGCGCCACGGACAGCGAGCATCGCCACAAGCTCATCCCCCTCCTCGGCCCCGCTTTCGTCGCGGCCGTCGCCTATGTCGACCCCGGCAACGTCGCAGCCAACATCACGGCCGGCGCACGCTACGGCTACCTGCTCGTGTGGGTCCTTCTCGCCTCCAACATTTTCGCGATGGTCATCCAGTACCTCTCCGCGAAGCTCGGCCTCGTCACCGGCAAGTCCCTGCCCGCCCTGCTCGGCGACCGCATGTCTAAGCCCGCCCGCATCGCCTTTTGGATCCAAGCGGAGATCGTTGCGGCCGCGACCGACCTGGCCGAGGTCATCGGCGGCGCACTCGCCCTTCACCTCCTGTTCGGGGTCCCACTCCTGTGGGGCGGCGTCATCATCGGCGCCGTGTCCATGGCGCTTCTCGTCGTCCAAGGCGAAGGCAAACAGCGCCAGTTCGAGACGATCATCGTCGGCCTACTCATCATCATCACGCTGGGCTTCCTGGCGGGCCTCTTCGTCGCGCCTCCCAGCCCGTCGGGGATGCTCGGCGGCCTCCTCCCCCGCTTCCAGGGCACGGACTCGGTGCTGGTCGCGGCGTCCATGCTGGGCGCAACCGTCATGCCGCACGCGGTCTATCTGCACTCCTCGCTGGTCAACGACCACGAGGCCGACGAGCTCGGCCCCTCCACCGCGGACTCGCACCACTCCTCGGGGCACCTCTCGCGCCTGCTGCGCGCCACGCGCATCGACATCTACTGGGCGCTGAGCATCGCGGGCCTGGTCAACATCGGTCTGCTGCTGCTGGCGGCCGCGGCTCTGGCCGGTCAGAGCGGCACCGACACGATCGAGGGGGCGCACGCTGCGATCTCCTCGACGCTGGGACCGCTCGTGGGCACCGTCTTCGCGGTGGGTTTGCTCGCCTCGGGCCTGGCTTCGACGTCGGTGGGCGCCTACGCGGGCTCCGAGATCATGAATGGCCTTCTCCACGTTCGCGTGCCGATCCTGGTGCGCCGCCTCGTCTCCCTCATTCCGGCCCTGATCATCCTGGGCGCGGGCGCGGAGCCGACGTGGGCGCTGGTTGTCTCCCAGGTGGCGCTCTCCTTCGGAATCCCCTTCGCGATCATCCCGCTCATGCGCCTGACCGCCAAGCGCGAGGTCATGGGCGAGTACGCGAACACCCGCACGCTGCGCGCCGTCGGCTTCGCCATTGCGGCCGTCATCGTCGCACTCAACCTGTTCCTCGCCTACCTGACCCTCACGGGCCAGGGCTAGGCGCCAGACCCACCAAAAAGTCGCACGTAATTTGGTTCCCCTTAGTTTTCATAGGTATCCAGAAAACCGCGGAATTCTGCCACTTAGATTTCAAAATTTGAAACACATACCGGGGAATTACGTGCGACATTGCGAAGGAACCACGAGGCCGGGGGGCCGGAGCGGGTAACGAGGCCGGGGCCGATCGCAGGCAGAGAACGAGGCCCGGGGCGGGCAGCCACCGGGGCGAGCACACGGAACGGGGCCGGCTCACCGGCCCCGCCACGCGAGTCTACGCGTCGTTCAGGCGCGCACGGAACGCTCGTAAGCGGCCATCAGGTCGATGCGACGCTGGTGGCGCTCATCCCCGCTGAAGGGAGTCTCGAGGAAAGTAACGATGAGAGCCAAGACCTCTTCCTCGCTGTGCTGACGAGCACCGACCGCCATCATGTTTGCGTCGTTATGCTCACGAGCTAGACGAGCGGTAGCATCCGACCACACGAGGGCGGCGCGCACACCTTGCACACAATTCGCAGCCATCTGTTCACCGTTACCCGATCCACCAATAACGACGCCGAGGCTACCGGATTCATCCACAACGGCCTGCGCTGCCTCAATGCAGAACGGCGGGTAGTCGTCGAGCGCATCGTAGGCGAACGCGCCGTGGTCGACGACGTCGTGGCCGGCCTCGCGCAGGTGGGCGACGATCTTTTCCTTGAGCTCAAAACCGGCGTGATCAGTGGCAATATGGACGCGCATGGAATCCTCCTGAGGGGTTCTCGAACAAGCAACGCCCACTAGTATGGCACACATCACCGTCACGCGCGGGCGTTTGAAGCCTGCTAAACTGGCGGAGCTGCCCCGATAGCTCAGCGGATAGAGCGCTTGCCTCCGGTGCAAGAGGTCGCAGGTTCGAGTCCTGTTCGGGGCGCCACGCGTACCCGCGCCCCGCCACACGCCCGCGCAGACGCGGTATCACGGCCGCCGCCATTGTCGCGCCCACCGCGAGCCCGCACACGCGCACCTGCCAGCCCCGGCCTCGTCGATGAGGCCACCCCCACCTCGGACAATGCCCGCACGCCCGCGCACACGGCATAAAATAAAGGGCGTCTCTATCGCCTACCAAGGAATGGCCAATGACCTACCCGTGGTGGAGTCTGCTCCCCTTCGTCGCGATGCTCGCGTGCATCGCGCTCTTGCCTATCATCCCGAAAACCTCGCACTGGTGGGAAAAGGAATCCTCCCAACTGTTCGTCGCCCTCCTCCTGGGCGTGCCCACGACGATCTGGATGTTCATGAAGGCGGGCACCGGCCCGCTCATCGCCACGGGCGTGGAGTACGTGCAGTTCATCGCGCTGCTCTTCGCGCTATTCATGGTCTCCGGCGGTATCCACCTGGCCGGCGACATTCAGGCGACCCCGCGCAACAACACGATCTTCCTGGCGATCGGCGGCCTGCTGGCCTCGTTCATCGGGACGACGGGCGCGGCCATGCTGCTGATCCGCCCGCTCCTGGAGACGAACAAGGAACGTAAGCACCGCGTGCACACGGTCCTGTTCACGATCTTCATTGTGGCGAACTGTGGCGGCATACTGACTCCGCTCGGCGACCCGCCGCTGTTCCTCGGCTACCTGCACGGCGTGCCCTTCGCGTGGACGTTCGCGCTGTGGAAGGAGTGGCTGTTCGTCCTGGTGCTGCTGCTCCTGTCGTATTACTCGATTGACCGCGTGCGCTACGCGTCCGAGGACACGGCCTCCATCGAGTCCGACGACCGCGATGTGCAACCCTTGCGCCTGCACGGAAAGATCAACCTGGCGTTCTTCGCGATCATCATCCTGTCTGTCGCTTTCGCTCCGTCCTGGGATGGCGAGGCACTGGCCGAGGGTCACGTGCACTCCTGGACCGGCTTCGTGCCGTGGCGCGAGGTCATCATGTTCACGGTCGCGGGCCTGTCCTACAAGCTCTCGGACAAGAAGGTGCGCTTCGAGGAGAACGCGTTCACGTGGAGCCCGATCATGGAGGTCGCGACCCTGTTCATCGGTATCTTCTCGACGATGGCGCCGGCGCTGCGCTACCTGGAGCAGATCGCCCCGTCGCTGCCGCTGACCCGCATGACGTACTTCGTGTTCACGGGCGGCCTGTCCTCGATCCTGGATAACGCTCCGACGTACATGACGTTCTTCGAGATGGCGAAGGCGTCGGGCGGCGAGGGCACGCTGATCGCGGGCGTGCCCGAGTACTATCTGATTCCAATTTCGCTGGGCGCCGTGTTCTGTGGCGCGATCACGTACATCGGCAACGGCCCGAACTTCATGGTCAAGTCGGTCGCCGAGTCCGACGGCGTGCCGATGCCGTCGTTTGGCCGCTACATCGGCTACGCGTTCACGCTCCTGGTGCCGGTCCTGGCCGCCATGGCGATGATCTTCGTGGGCGAGTCCTGGCTGGTTCGAGGCCTGGGCATCGCCCTGGCAGCCGGCCTGGTGTTCCTCTCGCTCGTGCGTATCCGCCGCGCGGGCCTGGACGAGGCCGTGGCCGACTTCAGCGGCAACGAGTGAGCGGGCGGTCCTGACGGATGCGTTGAGGGGGGCGGAGCCGGCCGGCTCCGCCCCCCTCATTGCATGTGCCGCTCGCCCCGCCGAGGTCCCTCGGCTGTCGTTGCTATCTGTTCGCATTGTCATCTGTTGTCGTCGCCGCTGGGGTCGTCGTCTAGTGGTCGGGACGACGCATGACTGCCCTGTACAGCTCGTGTTGCAACCACAGGCACACGCAATCAGATCGACGGCAGAATCGTTCACCAAAAGGGGTAGCGAGTGATGCAACCACCCCCAGAATCCGTACTTGACAGGTTCTCGCAAGGGGGGCTAGCCTGACCACTACTGACCACAATGTAAGGGGAGATAGTTGTCAGGTGGAATCAAATGGAACGCGGACGATGTGTCGCGTGCCGTCAACATCTTGGAGTACTCAAGCGAGGACGTCTGCTCCTATACTCTCGAGGCCCCGAGTGGCGCCGGGAGCAACGAAGCGGATCTTACGGCTCAGGTTGAGAGGATCAATAAGGTGATCTGGAAGGCAGCCTTTTGTTCGTCAGCTGTCGCTCACGGTCTGACGGCAGCCTCCGAGGCCTTTGCCAGCACCGACGATCAGGAAGCCATTAACTTTCAGGCAATGCAAGAATATCTGCGCAACAGGGGGGCACGATGAGCGCCAGCGACCCTGCAGAACAGCACGGCACCTCATTTTCCATGCCGTTTCCCATCAACGTTGACGCTCTCTTCGCCTTCGAAGCACAGTGCGAGCAAGGCGCAGGAGTATTAAATCACGCAGACGGTGATGCGGCCCGCGCTTCATCCATCGTGGCTCAGCAGGAGGCACTTCTTGTCGAGGAATGCAGAAATGATCTGAGGATCACATCAGACGTTTGTGAGGAGGTTTCTCACGATCTGTCCACGCTCAAGAACGCGGTGTCAGAGCTCGCTTGGTCGATGCGGTCAGTGCGCGACGAGTACCAGGGAATCGCGCGGACAGCGCAAGCTTACGGCCTGCCTGTCCAAGGTGACGCTGTGACCCTATTCGAAGACGCAACCGAGGACCTTGTTAGGATTTTCAATGATCTGAAAGCACAAGCGCTGGTCCAGCGGCAAAACTATGAACGCGCGGAATACGTGTTCTCGCTCGCGTTAGACGGCTTACAAGTGGATCTCTATGAGCGATGGATTGAACCCGTGTTCAACGCGTTCAAGGAACAGTTTGTTCTGGATGAGAAACACCTGGTAGCGAAGGCACTCCCCTATGCTGTGGGGCTGTTGGACATGGGCGGGCATATGACCGTTGGGGGTTCGATGGTGAATTTCAATCGGCTGTATGAAGCTCCCGAGGGATTCTTCGCCAAAGGGGACCTGTCGAAGTGGGCCTTCCGGCCGATCGGGAGACACGGGCTGGAACCAGTGGCAACACGAAAAGTATTGCCGGTCGCCACAAAAATTGGGAAGGTCGCCGGCGTAGTGGGGGCGGTCGTCGACGGTGGAATCACCGCCTACGACACGTACCAAACCGATACCGAGCAGCACCCCGAATGGAGCGAGGGCCACAAGGTCGCGCGAGCGGGCGTGAAGGGGACCTTCACAGGTCTTGGCACATGGGGTGGCGCAGCACTAGGAGCCAAAGGCGGTGCCGCCATCGGTGCGGCAGTCTCGGGGCCTTTCGCACCCGTTGGTGCTGTCGTCGGCGGTATTCTCGGCGGTGTCATCGGAGGATTGGTCGGGCACTATGCTGGTGAATCTGCTGGTGATTGGATCAATGATAAGGGTGTAGACCGTGTTGCAGCGTCGATGGAATGAGGGATGACTTATGAAGGATAATTTGCTTGGCTGTCTATGCGCTCTGATTCTTGGCGTTCTTGGCGTGGGCATATGGTACGCCGAAATGTTCACGGACTCCAAGGCTGCGAACCTATGGCGTCGTATGAACGGGCAAGGTCGGATCAGCAAGAACTGGGCAGCTATTGGCTCTCCTGCTCTATCATCAATTTGTTTCATCTATCTATTTTCTGTTCTCATTGAGAAGCAAGCACCCGGCTGGCTAATATTTGGGCTTGCATGCTTGATGATGCTCCTCGGCCTCGTCATTCTTATCGGCCTTCTACCGATCAAATTCCCCCGGTGGGTCTACGCCGATTGGCAGTACGCCAAGCGGCACGGTCTCCTGGACGAGAGCGGGAACATTGACCGGGAAGCGTGGGCACTGCACCATGCAGACAAGAAGGATCTGTGGTGAACGAACAGGTAACAATGACCCTTTCCTCGGGATGGAGATTCCTGACCCCGGAGGAATACTCACAGCTCGGTCCCCTCGCGGATGATCCCAGCGTTCGCCTCGTTGCCGTCGCTCAGACGAAAGATGAGGGAAACGTTCCGACCTTCGTAGTCACCGGCGGAGCACTCAGCACCGACGCGAGCGACGACGACGTCTACGCGGACACCATCAGGCAGGTGGAGGAAGCGTTACCCGGATTCCACCTTATTGACGACTTCACCTGGCCGGTCACACCTCAAGGCGCACGCTGGCGCACTGGCGTCTACATTCTCGATAATGTGTCACTGACGCTCACTCAACTCACGTGGATGACACGCACAGCTCCGGTGGGGCAGCTCTCGTCGCGGCGCTTCCTGTGGACCGCGACGTGTACGTGCCCCAGCATTCTCTTCCCAACGGTCATCGACGATTTCATCACGATGACTCAAACCCTGGAGGTAGCACCGTGAGCGACCATCCCGCTGAAGACCAGTCTGTTGATCAGCTCGTCGTGACCGTCGAGCAGGCAGACGCCCTGTTCGATATGATCGCCGGCAACGATAAGGTCGGCACCCTCTCAAGCGCTGCACTCTCCAGCGGACTGGTGTCGCTCGGACTAGTCGGCGCCAACGGCCTGGCCGGTGACGCCGCACGAATCCTCGAACCGGTGCGGGCAGCCCACTCCCGAATCATTATCCGCGTCCTGTCCCCTTCCATCCCGGGCATCGTGCGCGACTGGAGGATCTGGCCCACAGCACCTCGCTCCGTCGTTATGCGTTCCGACGTGGACGGCGTGCACTTCAGTCAGGTTGATAACTGCGAAGTCCCCCACATCGCAGCCCTCGCCTCCCTGCTGCACGCCGGACCTACCATCCACGACGGGCCTCCTTACATTCCCGCGGATTTCGTCGCTGCGATTCGTTCCCTGGATGCGCAAGGCGCTCAAGATGTGCTCAACGATCTCGTGACATATGGTCCCGCGGAGTCACACTTCGCCCAGGACTGCGTCTCGGGGCGCTGGAGCGTCGTCACCTGCGTGCGCGAAGAGAAACGCCGCGGACAGTGGCGGACGGGGCCACACTATGAGTGCTTCGTGACCGACCATCTGCACGCGCAAATCCACGCTCCGCTTGACGAGAAAGCCCTCGCCCGCCTGTCAGCGAATCCAACACTGGACGCGCCGCCTCGCGCTGCGATCTGGGCGATGATGATGGGGCTACTTGGCGGGTAGTTCACCGTCCGCAGGCAACATGCCCGCATGACGAAGAGTCATCAACACTAGCCTTACCCCCGTAGGCGGCGAGTGTCGGCGGGCGCGCACCCACCGGTGCGCGCCCGCCAATTCACGCAATAACCTCAGTCCCTGGGGCCCGTGGCAGCGCCGGGGGCCGTGGGCGGGGTCCACAGGCCGCGTGCCTCCAGGAAGTCGCGCAGGAACGCGGGGCGGTCGGTGATGATGCCGTCGACGCCGACCTCGAGGAGGCGCAGCACGTCGGCCACCGTGTTGATGGTCCACACGTGCACCGCCAAGCCGAGGGTGTGGGCGGTAGCCACGAAACGTTCATCGACGACGCGGACGGGGCCCTGACGCATGGGAACCTGCGCGGCGATGGCCCCCTGGCGGGGGCCAGGCACGTGCCACCACGCGGGGTTCGTCGCGCTCTTCGCGGCGCCCACGAGGCGCACGACGGCCTCGGTCCCCAGCGACGTGGCGACGGCGCGCGCCGGGTCGGAGGCGGCGGCATCGCGCACGGCGCGCAGGCGCGGCTCGGAGAAGGAGGCGACGAGCACGCGATCGGCCGCGCCGTGGTCGGCGACGACGTCGAGGAGGGGGCCTTCGACGCCCGGCTCCTTCACGTCGATATTGAAGTACGCGTCCGGGAAGGCCTCCAGCACCTGCGCGAGGAGAGGCAGCTGCTCGCCCGAATCGCGGTGGCGCAGCTTGGACAGCTCCCGCCACGTCATCTGCGCGATCACGCCGGTCCCGTCGTAGCAGCGATCCACGGTCTCGTCGTGGCAGATAACGACCTGACCGTCCGCGGTCAGGTGGGCATCCGTCTCGATGTGGCGCACCCCGGCCTCGTAGGCGTGAGCGAAGGCGCTCATCGTGTTCTCGGGAGCCTCCTGGCCTCCGCCCCGATGGGCGAAGACGATGGGTCCCTGACGGATGGTCACGGGCATCATGAGCAAGACTCCTGTCCGAGATAGACGGCTTTGTGGGCGGCCATCCACGACTCCGGGTCCACGGGCGTGTCCGAGGAGTCATGGATTTCGAAGTGCAGGTGGGGGCCGGTGGACCAGCCGTTGGAGCCGACCGCGCCAATGACCTGCCCGGCGGTGACGGTATCACCGACCTTCACTTTAATTTTGTTCATGTACTGGTGCAGGTAGGCCGAGTGGAAGACCGTGCCGTCCGCCAGCGTGTGCTTGATCTGCACGTAGGCGCCCGAGCGCGAATTCTCGGCGACCTCCTCGACGACCCCGCCGTACACGGACGTGATCGGCGTATCCAGGGGGGCAGCCATGTCGATGCCCTCGTGCGCGAGCAGCTGCCCGGAGACGGGCGAAATACGCATCGTGAAGGGCGACGTGATCGTGTAGGTTCCCTCGGCCAGTGGCCAGTAGATTGTGTCGGCCACGACCCTCACGCTGCGGTTGCCGTCCGCGCCGGTGCCGGCCGCGCAGCCGGTGATGGACACGGGAGCCTTGGTCTTGGCGCGTGAATTCGCGGTGAGCGTGGCGTCCAGGGCGGTGGCCTGGGGCAGGATCTGCGAGGAGGCCCAGCTGCCCCCGCCCACGGACGTGCCGAAGGTGCGCGCGGGGACGGTCAGGGAGGAGTCGGATCCGACGCGCCCGGTCATCGGCACGGCGATCGTCGAACCCGCCAGGCCGAGGACGAGGAGGGCGCGCAGCAGGTAGCCGACGGGGTGGACGTCGTGTCCGCGCTTCCCCGGGGACGAGGCCGGCTCACCGTCAGCGTCGAGCGTTTCCTCGTCGGAAGCGTCGGGGTCAGGGGCGTCGGTGATGGCTTCCATGCCGCCGGGCCCGAAGGCGGGGGTGCCATGCACGGGGGTCGGGTCATCGACCTCGGAAACGGGCGACTGTTCCCGGGTTTCGGCGGGCTTAGGAGGGGGTGCGACGCGGCGGGCGGGAGGGGGTGGGGGCGGCTCAACACCGAGCGGGATGGCACCCGTGATCGGGTAGTCCTCGCCGCCCTGGGAGCGCGCGGCGCGCAGCTGCGAACGCTTAGGCAGCGGGCACTCGTTCTCGCTCACGCTCTCTCCCCTCTCGCTGTCTGATCGTTCCACTCTAGCAACGCCGCCGTGTGCTGTGCCAACCGCTGCCTCGTCAGGGCCGTTGAAGGACGTCACGCACTTCGCCGACGAGCAGCTCGAGGATGTCCTCCAGGAAGAGGATACCGACCAGGTCGCCCTGGTCGCGCACGAGAGCGCAGTGGACGCCGGTGCGCTGCATGTGGCGCAGAGCATCCTCGACCTGGTCGGAGGAGGAAACGGACTCGAGGCGGCGAATGCGCCACGGCGTGATCGGCTGGTCGCGTTCCTCGCCGGAGGCGTACAGGACGTCCTTGAGGTGGACGTAGCCGACGATGACGCCGTCCTCTCCGGCGATCGGGAAGCGCGAGTATCCGGTGTGAGCGACGCGTTCTTCGACGTCGGCGGGGGTTGCGCCCGCGGGCAGGACGACGAGGTCGTCGAGGGGCACCATCGCCGACCCCGCGGTCTCCTCGGAGAACTCGAGGGTGCCGCTGAGCAGCCCGAGTTCGTCGGTCAACACGCCCTCGGCTTGGGAGGCCACGACGATGGATGCCACTTCCTCAACCGTGTAGGTGGCGGAGATTTCCGAGCGCGGCTCGTAGCCGGCCCGGCGCACGAACCAGTTCGCGAAGTGGTCCATGGCCTCGATGATGGGACGCAGGACGTGGCCCAGGCGCACGAGGACGGGGGCCAGGATCAGCAGCATGCGCACGGGAGCGGCGATCGAGATATTCTTCGGGACCATCTCGCCGAAGACGACGTGACAGAAGAGAACGACGACGAGGGCGGCGGCGAAGCCGACGACGTGGCTGGTCGCCTCGGGAGCACCCAGGCGCTTGAGCGGCGACTCGACGAGGTGGGCGATCGCGGGCTCGGCGACGACACCCAGCGTCGTGGACGCGACCGTCACGCCGAGCTGGCAGATCGCCAGCATGAGGGACACGTGCCGCAGGGCAAAGAGAGCGGCGCTGGCTCCACGCGCCCCCTCATCCGCGAGCGGCTCGACCTGCGAGCGGCGCGTCGAGGTGACGGCGAACTCGCCGGCCACGAAGAACGCATTGACGGCCAGCAGGGCAACGGTGATGGCGAGACCGACTCCAACGCTCACAGCGACACCTCCTCATCCTTGGCCACGGGCGCGGGCGTGATGGCCACCTGGGCGACGCGACGTCCCTGCATCTGGGTGACCTCGATGCCGATGCCGTCGACGCTCACGCGCGAGCCGACGGATGGAATCTCACCCAGCTCGTTCATGACGAGGCCGCCGATCGTGTCGTAGGGGCCGTCCTCGGGCAGGTGGATGTCGGTGCGGCGCGCGAGCTCGTCAGGGCGCAGCGTTCCGGGCACGAGGAACGTACCGTCGGGGCGCGGGCGGATGCCAAGGCGACGCTGGTCGTGCTCGTCGGAGACCTCGCCGACGATCTCCTCGACGACGTCTTCGAGGGTGACGATGCCCGACACGCCGCCGTACTCGTCGACGACGACGGCCATCTGCAGGCCCTCGTCACGCAGCTGGACCATGAGGGGACCGATCGGCACGGTCTCGGGAACCGAGGGCGCGTCGGTCATGAGCGAGGAGGAGACGACGGGCACGTCGGCGCGGCGCTCGGCGGGTACGGCGACCGCGCGGCGCAGGGACACGAGGCCGAGAATGTCGTCGGAGTCGTCGCCGATCACCGGGAATCGGGAGTGACCGGTTTCGTGGGCCAGGTCGAGGACGTCCTGGGCGCTGTCGCCCTCGCTGAGGGTGTGCAGGCGGCCGCGGTCGGTCATGACGTCGGCGGCGCTGAGCGTGCTCATGCGGATCGTGTTGACGAAGAGGTCCGCCGTGGACATATCGAAGGTGCCCTCCTCGACGGAATGCTCCACGAGGGCGGCCAGCTCGGAGGCGGAGCGCGCCGACGAAATTTCCTCCTGCGGCTCGATCCCCATGCGGGCGAGCACCCAGTTCGCGGTTCCGCCGAGCACCCAGATGATGGGGCGGGCGATGGCGGTGAACACCATCTGGAAGGGAACGACGCGCTTGGCCGTGGACATCGGGTGGGCCAGGGCGAGGTTCTTGGGCACGAGCTCGCCAAAGAGCATCGAGAAGACGTTGATGAACACGGCTGCGACGAAGGCCGCGATGGCCGTGGCCAAGCCCCACGCGAGCCCCGCCCACCCCAACAGGTCCACCAGCAGCTGCGCGAGCGCGCTCTGCGTCGTGTAGCCCAGCAGGATGGTGGTCAGGGTGATGCCGACCTGGGCGCCCGACAGCTGGGTGGACAGGGTGCGAGTGGCGCGCAGGACGGAGGCGGCGCCGCGGTCCCCCTCCTCGGCTTTCTTGTCGAGGACGGCCTGGTCGACCGCGACCAGCGAGAACTCGGCGGAGACGAAGACGAACGTGCCAGCGGTGAGGACGACGCCGAGCAGGAGCATGAGCGCGGTCGTCATCGCGTGGCCCCCTCGACGAGGCCGGGGCAGGCCAGGCGCACGCGCGCGGGCAGGGGGTGGGAGAGAGCGGCGGGAGAGCCGGCAGTGTCGCAGTCCATGGTGTCTCCAGTCTAGCGTTCCTGGGCCGAACTCCTCGCGTGCGCGTCCCCACAGAAGGGCAGCAGTGCCAACACTCTCCCTATGACGGACCAAAGGCCCTTGAAAAACACGCCAAAGTTGTACCAGGTTTCGTGAAGACAATCACGCGGCGGTAGAATCTCTGTGGTATGGCCGCGCGGGAATTGGCCCATGCGCGCGGCGCGACACTTACGGAGGAATACGTGCCCACTCCCACCGCTTCCCAGCCCGATCCGCAGTGGTACATCGCGAAGATGCGAGACCTCTACGAGCGCGATCCACAGCTCCTGGATCCCTCCTGGCGCGCCTATTTCTCCACCGAGTCCGCTCCCCCGCAGCTGCGCGCCAAGCGTCCCCACATCCCCGAGGGCGCTCCCGCGACGCCCGAGCCGGCCGGGTCCATCGAGCACGCCGAGGCCTCGGCCCCCGCCGATCACGCGATCCCCGCATCGGTCACGCCGCCGACCCTCGACATCGACGAGGACACTCAGCCCGCCCCGGAGGAACCCACACACGTCGTCTCCGTCACACGCTCCGACCTGCCCCCCGCCCCGCCCGCCGCGCTCGCCGAGGCCACCAGCCCCTACACGCGCCAGCAGCACGGACGAGCCGCCTTCACCCGCTCACACGCAGCCCCCACCCAGGACGAGCTCCGCGTCTTGAAGTCCGCCGCCCGCGCGACCGCCAAGCACATGGAGGCCTCGCTGTCCATCCCCACGGCCACCTCCCAGCGCCAGATCCCCGCCAAGCTCCTCATCGAAAACCGGGCCCTCATCAACGCCCACCTGGCGCGCACCGTCGGCGGCAAGGTCTCCTTCACCCACCTCATCGGCTACGCCCTGGTGGAGGCGCTGTGCGAGATGCCCGACCTCAACGTGCGCTACACCCTCGAGGACGGCAAGCCCGCCATCGAACAGCTCGCACACATCGGCTTCGGCCTGGCGATCGACGTGGCCGACGCGCAGGGCAATCACTCCCTCAAGGTCCCCGTCATCCACGACGCCGACACCCTGACCTTCTCCGAGTTCGTCGACGCTTACCAGGACCTGGTTGCGCGCGCCCGCAACGCAACGCTGACGACCGCGGACTTCCAGGGCGCCTCTGTCACCCTGACGAACCCGGGAACGCTGGGCACCACCACCTCCGTGCCGCGCCTCATGGTCGGTCAGGGCCTCATCGTCGGCGTGGGCGCCACCGACTACCCGGCCGAATTCCGCGGCGTCTCCCCCAAGCGGCTGGCATCCCTCGGCATCGGCAAGACGATGTACTTCTCCTCCACCTACGACCACCGCATCATCCAAGGAGCGGCGTCGGGCCGCCTCCTGGGCCTGGTCGACGCGAAGCTGTCGGGCCGCGACGGCTTCTACGAGCGCGTCTTCACGTCCCTGCACGTGCCCGCGCGCCCCTACTCGTGGGAGGCCGACTACGAGTACGACCCGAACCGTGAAAAAGGCAAACCCGCGCGCATCGCGGAACTCATCCAAGCCTACCGCTCGCGCGGACACCTGGCGGCCGACACGGACCCGCTGGCCTACCGCGTGCGCCGCCACCCCGACCTGGACATCGCCTCCTACGGCCTGAGCGTGTGGGACCTGGACCGTCCCTTCCCCACCGGCGGATTCGGCGGCTCGGACCAGATGCTGCTGCGCGACATCCTCACGCAGCTGCACGACACGTACACGCGCACCGTCGGCATCGAATACATGCACATCCAGGACCCCGAACAGCGCGCCTGGGTCCAGCGCCGCATCGAACGCCCCTACGAGGCCCTCTCCCCCGACGCCCAGCGCCACATCCTGGGCACCCTCATCCGCGCGGAGGCCTTCGAGGAGTTCCTCCAAACGAAGTTCATGGGCCAAAAGCGCTTCTCCCTCGAGGGCGGCGAGTCCCTGATCCCACTGCTCGACCACATCCTCGCCGACTCGGCGCGCAGCGGCATCCACGAGGTCGCCATCGGCATGGCCCACCGCGGCCGCCTCAACGTGCTGGCCAACATCGCCGGCAAGTCGTATGCGCAGATCTTCGACGAGTTCGAGGGCAATTACATGCCTAACTCCGTCCAGGGGTCCGGCGACGTCAAGTACCACCTGGGAACGTGGGGCGTGTACTCCCTGGACGACGGGCTGGCCACGAAGGTCTACATGGGCGCCAACCCCTCGCACCTGGAGGCCGCCGACGGCGTCCTGGAGGGCATCGTGCGCGCCAAGCAGGAGGCCCTCGGCGACCCGGACCTGCCGATCATCCCGATCCTCATCCACGGCGACGCGGCCTTCATTGGCCAGGGCGTCGTCCAGGAGACCTTCAACCTCTCCCAGCTGGAGGGCTACAAGACCGGCGGCACGATCCACATCATCGTCAACAACCAGATCGGTTTTACGACCGGCCCGACGCAGGGGCGCTCGACCGGCTACGCCACCGACCTGGCCAAGGGCCTACAGATCCCGATCTTGCACGTGAACGCGGACGACCCCGAGGCCGTCATCCGCTGCGCGCACCTCGCCTTCGAGTACCGCAACGCCTTCCACAAGGACGTCATCATCGACATGGTGTGCTACCGCCGCCGCGGCCACAACGAGGGCGACGACCCGTCGATGACCCAGCCGGTCATGTACTCCCTCATCGACCGCATCCCCTCCACCCGCGCGGTGTACATCCGTGGCCTGGTGGGCCGCGGTCAGCTCACCGAGGACGAGGCCCGCCAGTCGATCACCCAGTACGAGGCGGAACTCGGGCGCATCCTCGAGGAGACCCGCGCTGGAGGCGCGTCCTCCGTGTCCGAGATCAACCCGGGCAGCCGCACGCACGATCCGGCCCTGACCGTCGGAGTCGGCGAGGCCGGCGAGTCCCCCGACGAGGAATGGACCATGCCGGAGTCCCAGATGCCCGGCATCGGCATGATGATCGGCTGGACGTCGGCTGCCCCCGCCGAGCAGCTGCGCCGCATCGGCCGCGCGCACACGCGCTTCCCCGAGGGCTTCGCTCCCCACCCCAAGCTCCGTCAGCTGTGCGAACGTCGCCTCGAGATGGCGCTCGGCAACAAGCCGATCGACTGGGGTTTCGCGGAGCTCCTGGCCTTCGGCACGCTCCTCATGGAGGGCACCGGCGTGCGACTGTCCGGCGAGGACGTGGCGCGCGCGACCTTCGTCCAGCGTCACGCGGTCCTGCACGACGCCGACGACGGGCGCGAGTTCACGCCGCTGCGTTTCCTGACGGAAAACCAGGCTCGTTTTGACGTGTGGAACTCCCCGCTCAGCGAGTACGGCGTGCTGGCCTTCGACTACGGCTACTCGCTGGAGAGCCCCGAGACGCTCACCATCTGGGAGGCCCAGTTCGGCGACTTCGCGAACGGCGCGCAGACCGTCATCGACGAGTTTGTGTGCTCCGCGGAGCAGAAGTGGGGCCAGCGTTCCTCGCTCGTCATGCTCCTGCCCCACGGCTACGAGGGCCAGGGACCCGACCACTCGAGCGCACGCATCGAACGCTACCTCCAGCTAGCTGCCCAGGACAACATGTGGATCGTTCAGCCCTCCACGCCGGCGAACTACTTCCACCTGCTGCGCACCCAGGCCTACAAGCGCCCGCGTAAGCCGCTCATCGCCTTCACGCCCAAGCAGCTGCTGCGCCTGTCGGCGGCGTCCTCACACCTCGACGAGTTCACCTCCGGCGGCTTCCAGCCCGTCATCGGCGACTCGACGATCCCCCACCCCGCATCGGTGACACGCGTCGTTTTGTGCTCGGGACGCCTGTACTACGACCTCGCCAAGGAGCGCGAGCGCCGAGGCGACACGTCGACGGCGATCATCCGCCTGGAGCAGCTCTACCCCCTGCCCGAGGCCGAGGTGGCCCAGGCCCTGGCCCAGTACCCGAACGCGTCGGTGACGTGGGCGCAGGACGAGCCGCGCAACCAGGGCGCCTGGCCGCACCTGGCGCTCAACCTGTTCCCCTCGCTGGGACGCCCCGTGCGTCTCGTCTCGCGCCCCGAGTCGGCCACGACGGCAGCTGGACGCGCGTCGCTCCACAAGGAGCAGGCAGCTACTCTTATTGCGCAGGCCTTCGAAGGCTAACGAGCTCCCTGCGCGCGCCCGCGATCCGGGCGCGCGCAGGCACATCCGGAAAGGAACACCATGCGCATCTGCTTTATCGGCGACGAGCTCGTCGCCGGCGTCGGCGACCCCCGAGGCCTGGGCTGGGTGGGCCGCGTCAACGCCCACTCCACGTTCGATCTGCCCGCCACGTTCCTCACTCTCGCCGTCCCCTCGGAGACAACGAAGCAGATGGCCGCGCGATGGGAGGCGGAGGTCCTGCCGCGCCTGGCCGACGGAGAACCCCACGGCCTCGTCATCGGCGTGGGCCCCGGCGACGTCGCAGCGGGCATTTCGACGGCTCGCTCGCGCCTGAACCTCGCCAACATCACGGACCGGGCCACGTCGCTGGGCATTCCCAGCTTCGTGGTGGGTCCCCCGCCCCTGGCCGGCGTCGACTCCGGGTCCCTGAAGGCGCTGGCCTCCTCGTGCTCCGAAGTGTGCGCGCGCCGAGGCATCCCCTTCGTCGACTGCTACACGCCGCTGGTCGCCCACGACCAGTGGTTCGAGGACATGGCGGCCTCCATGGCGCGCGGCGCGGACGGGCAAACCCTGCCAGGCCAGGCCGGCTACGCCCTCATGGCGTGGATCGTCCAGCATCAGGGCTGGTACGAGTGGACGGGAGCGACCCCAGCAGACGTCTAAGAGCAGGAGGAATTGAGCATGTATCCACGTCGTTCGCGCTTCTCCCCTGAGATACGTCCGGGCAACGCTCGGCAACAGCTCGGCATGACCATATGGGCCTGCGTGTTCCTCGGGGCCATGATCGTCATGTTCGCTGCGTTTATTCTGTCCGGCAATTTCGGTATCCGTGAGTTGGTCTGTGCGATGATCAGCTCTGCGGCGTCCCTTGTCTGCGGCATCTGCTGCTATGTAGCCCTCCCAACGCTCGTTCGCTCAATGCGCGATGCGCTGCAAGGGCCGGGCGACAGCCGCCCAGCAATCGGCTCATTCATCTTGATTGCTGCCGCTGCACTCATCGGAACAACGATGGTCGTCACGGGAGGCGGGGCCTTCGCAGAAGTCTACGAAGACGCCCGCACCGGCCCACAGATGAGAGCCGTCACAAGCTGCGAAAAATTCCGTACTGAGACCGAGCGAGGGCATCGCGGCACCATACGCTACTACACCACTTTTACTCTCCATTTTGACGACGGAAAGTCGCGTCGCTTCAAGATCAGGACGGACTCGCAAGACGAGTTCGCGCAGCCGACGAGCCCCTACTATGCCCTCTATCAGGCCTGCGTCGTCCGCCCTTTCACAACGTCTATCGTCGTTGACGTCTACCCGCGCAGCGGGATCATTAAGGCCATCCGTGAGGCGTGAGCCGAACGCACCCGGGCCTCGTCACTCCCGAACATGTCCGTGAGGCCATGAGCAACCAGTCCCCGTTCTTTCCCTCGAGCGGTTTCCCCGGCCGCGACCAGGCCTCATCATTTTTTGCGGGACCGTTTGGGCTGGCACTCGCCTTGTATGCGGTGTCCTACGGGGTGCCCGCGATCCATGACCTTGTGAGCGGCCCGCAGCCCAAAACGGTTTTTCCTGCTTGTTCTATAGCACGCAGACAACCAAGCACCTCACTCGCAGTGGCACAACGACCGTCTACGAGAACTACTTCACGATGACCTTCGAGGACGGGCACCTCGCACATGACGACGTTTGAGACGCCCTACGAGCACGACATCCAGACCCAGGGTGGCCTCTGCGAAGCGCTGTACAACGCCTGCATGTTCCGCGATTCCGAACAGACGATGATCCTGTACTACTATCCCCGTACGTGGATCCTCGCCGACGCGCAACTGGCCGACTAACGCCGCACAGTCCCCGTCCTCGCGACGAGCGTGGGCGGTAGTGTGGACACAGACACCCAGGCTGCCAGCTGGACCCTCACCGCGCGCCTGCCCGCCGCGGCGTGCGCACCCTTCTAGTCCAGGCCTCGCCCGCCTCCCGAACACCCGCGCAGGAGATCATGACCGCCCACCCTCAGAAGAGCGCCCCACGCAGAGGCAAGAAGACGCGCATCTCCCTCCCGATGGCCCTGATTCTCGCCTTCGTCTACATCTACCAGATGAGCGGGCAAGGGCGAGATTTTGGCACAGACAGGTTCATCTGGGAACTGGTCGGAGCCGGAGCCGCCCTCCTCATTCCGCTCGCCTGCTTGCTCGGCATCGGCGTGCTCGTGTATAGCTTCACGCGCCCCGGAAAAACAGGAAGAGGACTCGGCGCGACCACGATTTCCCTCCTGTTCGGGGTCGCTTTCTTCCTGTCCGCTCTCATCAGCTACTTCCCGGTCACCTACGCCATCCCCCGAATCCGCGACGCGATCGACGGGCCACAAACCGTCACCATTATCTCGTGTCGATTCGAGCAAGACACGCACACCGAAAAACAATCCCGACACGGCGGCACACCCGTGTACGACAACAAGTTCATCATGACTGCAGCCAACTACACCAGACACACAACGACAATCGAGACCCGGTCACAAAGCTCAATCCAGCAAGCGACCGGTGTCGGGGCCGTTCTGTACGACGCATGCGTGAGGCGATCCGGCTCCGCACCCCTCAGCGTGGACGTCTACCGCCACAGCCGGGTCCTCGTCGACGCACGAGTGGAATGAGCAGCACATGAACAAGCAGAAAGCCACCGCGCGCGAGCAGCTCCTCATCTTTGCATTCATCATCGCGTTCTTGTCCCTCAATATCGTCCTAGGCTCTTTCTTCTCACCTGGCTCATGGTCGCCGACCGTCGTCACCGCAGCGGCCTCCTATCTGATTCTCTTCATCGTGGTCGCTACTTTTGCCGGCATCCGATTCCTGTACAGGGATTGGAAGACCCCGCCGCGGCACGCAGCCGGGCGCCCCTCCCCGGAGGTACCCGCCCACCTCGCCACGCCACCCGCAACACCCACACTCCCCCCAACCACCACAGCCATGCCTCCCACCCACCCCCAGCCGCCCAGCGACTTCGCGAGCATCGACGGAGCCATCACCTACGCTCAGCAATCCGGTTTCACCATCATCAACCTCTTCAACGAGTACGCGCCGTTGAGCGAATACAGGGACGCCGTCGGCGCGGAAATCCTCTACCTGGCTTTCTCCCACATCGCCGAACTCGACAAGAACGCCTCGCTCACCGTCACCGGCTCGGCGACGGAGGAAACCCTCACCCTCACCATCAGCGCGCTCACAGATCGCGCCCCCATCCTGGGTGCCCGACACATGGGTGAGATCCGCGCCCTCGCGATGAGCGTGGGCGGTAGTGTGGACACAGACACCCAGGCTGCCAGCTGGACCCTCACCGCGCGCCTGCCCGCCGCGGCGGACGCACCCTCCTAGCCCAGGCCTCGCCACACACCCCTCACAGCATAGGTCCCCACATGAGCAACCCCAACCAGTTCAACTCCCCGCACAACCCCTCCGGCCCCGGACAGGTTCCCCCCGTCGGTCCCTCCCAGTACAACTACCCCTCCAACCAGGGCGCCGACTCCCAGCAGGCCCCCGGATACCAGTACCCGCAGTACGGACAGCCCTACCAGGCGCCCGGCGCCGCGTCACCCGACGGCTACAGCGGCGCGTATCAGGGCCAGCACAACCCGCACGCCGGCTACCAGTACCCGCAGAACCAAACGCCCGCGGGCGACGCCTCCTACGGGTACGCCCAGCCCGACCCCTCGCCCGACGAAGAGGACACTGCCCCCACCCAACAGAAGAAGCGTTCCCTCGCGACGACCATCCTCACGATCCTGGCCGTCCTCGCCGTCGTCATCTACGCCGTGGTGGGAGGCTCATACGACTTCGGCACGGAACGACTCACCTGGACGGCCGCGGCCAGCGGGCTCGGGCTCATCGTCGCCATCGGGTGCCTGGTCAGCATCCCCCGCTCCTTCCGCGAATTACGGCGAGCCAAGGCCGCCGGCGACATCGCAACCAGCCGCATGCGCGTTCGCGCCCTGTTCTTCGCCATCATCATCCTCCCCCTCAGCGGCTACTTCTCCGTCACCTACGGCGTCCCGGCTGCCCAAGACCTCGTCGAAGGCCACCACACCGTCACCGTCACCTCGTGCACCTACGAGCAGGGCTCGCATCGAAGGTCACGTCGACGCGGAGGCGGGCGCACCGTGTACGACAACTACTTCACGATGACCCTCACCGACGGGACGCTGCATACGACAACCATCGAGACAAACCAGCCCACGAGCATCCAGACCATGGGCGGCACATACGAAGTGCTCTACCAGGCCTGCAAAGTGCAATCGGGCAACGCGTCCATGACCCTGGACGTCTACGAGCACAGCTGGATCATCGTCGACGCCCGCCTGAACTGACACACGAACGAACTCGCCCCAGCCTCGTTCCCCCTCCCCTCAGGTCCACCATGAGCAACCAGAACCCGTATCCGTCTGCCTTCGACCCGTCCGCCTCCGCACGCCGCTCCCCCGCCCAGGCGCCCGACCCGTGGTCCTCGCGCGAGGACGCGCCCTCCAGCGGCGTCCCCCAACCACCGATCACGCGCAACCGGAGCGCATGGGAGGCTGACCCGACCACCCCGAGCGCGGGCGGGCAGCGAGGCCCCAACGGGCAAGCGCGCCTCACCCAGGCCTCGACGACGGCAAGCTCCTACCCGGGCGCATCCCCGACCGGCGCGCCGCGCGAGCCGAAGAAAGAGTCCAAGGGACACTTCTGGCTGTGGGGCATCCTGGCGACGCTGGTCATCCTCATCGCCATGTTCGTGTACATGATCGGCGAGTCCTTCACCGTCGGCCCGGAAGTGCTTCAGTGGACGCTCATCAAGAGCGGCGTGCTTCTCATCGCTGCGCTCGGGTGCATCGCCCTCGCAGTCGTCGTACACCGCCGCATGCGCACATCCAGGGCGCAGGGCAACGAGAACGACGCCCTCTCACAACAGCCCGGACTCGTCGTGGCTGGCTTTGTGGGACTGCTGCTCGGGTACTTCGCTCTGTCCAACGGGGTGCCCGCCGCCCTCGACCTCGCCGACGGGCCACAGCCATTCACGGTGACGTCGTGCACCTTCGACCAGTACTCGATGGAGAAATCGGGCTACCGCAGCGGGGGCACGACCGTGTACGAAAACGAATTCACCATGACCTTCGACGACGGGACCGTCCACACGACGACCATCGAGATGGACAGCGCAGAGGATATCGAGCATGAGGGCGGCGCGGTCGGTGTCCTCTATCACGCGTGTCATCTGCGATCAGGGACCGCGTCCATGACCGTGGATTACTACACGCACACCTGGGTCATCGCGGATGCCCGGCTCAACAACTAGGCGCCGCCAAGCCCCGCCCGCAACGCCGCACGGAGGTTTGTCACGCGACGCCGACGCCCCGTCAACACCGGGCCGCCAGTGCGTGGACACGGTGACTACCCCGTGGGCACACGGGTCTATCCTGGCAAGGCACACGGCGATCAGGCCGACGCGAGCCGGCGTGCCCGCGCGAGCCGGCCATCGCCTCGTCGATACCACGCCCGAAGGACACACCGGTGACTAACACGAGCGTTCCCCAGCCCGACAAGGAACCCTACCACCCACCCACGAGGCAGGATTACGAGGATCTCATCGAGCACCACTACCTGATCCGGGCCTTCACGTTCTTTCCGCTCATCATCGTCGCCTTCGCCATGTACATAGACGCGGACTACGGGCCGCTCCACTTTCTGACGGGCGTCGCCATGAACGTCGGTGTCCTCGCCACCTGCCTGACCGTCCCCCTGGCGATCCCCGTCATGATCCGCGACGCGCGCGAGGCCCGAGAACGCGGGGTTGACAAAGCCATCCCGCGCCGTCGCCTGTGGAAGGTGGCGGGCCGCGTCGCCATCAGCCTCGCCTTCGGAGCGTCCAGCATCGCCTACCTCACTCCCTTCGTGCGCGACGTCACCGACGGCTCGCTCAACGTGACCGTCACCAGCTGCACGAACACGGTCGCCCAGAGGCAGCAGCGCAGCGGCAGCCGCGGCCGGACCCGCGTCATTAACTACGAGGTCTACGAGATCACGATGCAGCTCGCCGACGGTTCCACCCGCGTGCAGGACATGCGCCTGCACCCCCGGGATAACGAATCTGCTAGCAGCCAGGCAGTCTACGACGTGCTCTACGAGGCCTGCGTAACCAATCCCGGCACCACCGGCATGACGTTGGAGATCATGCCCCACTCCCGAACCATCCTGGCCGCGCGCCTCGACTGACGACGCGCCCGCCAACACGACTGTAGCCCGTCAAAGGATCCGCATGAGTTCCCAGTATCCCTACCGCAACGTTCCCTCCCAGCCTCCCATCCCCGGCCCGCCCGCCGGTTCCGTGCCGGGGGCCGGTTCCGTGCCGGGGGCGCCCTCGGGGGCTCCCAAGCGCGGTGCCCTCCGGCGTCTCGCCTCGTACTCCTTTATTGCGATCCCGGCGACGTTCGCCGCCACCTACGTCATCATGTCCAACATGGACGCCTACGGCACCGGCATGCTCACAAGCATCATCCTCCTGTGCTGTGTCGGGCTCGTCATCGTGGTCGGCGGGATCGTCGTGATCGTCTCGTCCCTGGGAGACCTGCGCACCGCGAAACAATCCGGCGACCGCCGCGCCTACAGTAAAAAACGAGACTCCATGGGCTGGGCCACGATCGGCGTCCTCATGATCGCGGCGCCCACTTTCTTTTACCTGGTTCCCGCCGCCTGGGACCTGTTCGATGGGTCGCAGACGCGCACGGTCACCTCCTGCAGCTATGACCAAGACATCGTGAGCAGGTACCGGATTCCGCGCGACGACACCAGTTTCAACAATCACTTCCACATGCGTTTCGAGGACGGCACCCGCCACACCTTCTCCATCAGGACGCAAAGCCGAGACATTTCCCGGCTGTCAGGAATCATGCAGCCGCTCTACCAGGCGTGCGTCCTCAACCCGGACAAAACTCCCCTCACCATCGACGTGTACATGCACAGCATGGTCCTGGAGGACGTGCGACTGTCCTGAGGTGCGCGGGCGTGCTGGCGGACCTTCCCCCGCACACTGACCGACACTCCCCCGCGCTGGCGGGCGCTGCCCCCGTGTGGGCGTGCTGGCGGGCGATGCCCCCGTGTGGGCGTGCTGGCGGGCGCTGCCCCGCGCAGGCCTCGTCCCTCATCGGCGAGGCCGTGAAACGCCACGTGAAACACAGGTCAGCCCTGGGTGAGGATCCACGAGATGAAGCGAGCGCTGTGGTCAAGGGCGGCTCGGGCCTCGGGAATGGTGGGAACACCGAGGACATACACGTGGAAACCGCCCGGCTCCACGCGTAGACGCACGTCCACCCCGGCGCGGGCGGCCTTGTGGGCGAACTCGATCGCGTCGGGGCTGAGTATGTCCGCGTCGCCCTGGAAGACGCGTATCGGCGGCAGGCCCGCCGGATCTCCGTACAGGGGGCTGATGCGCGGATCTGTCGGATCCAGGTCTGCGGCCCACGCGCGGCCCGCCCACGCCACCCCAGGCACGCGCAGAACCCGGTCGCGGCGCTGCACCTCCTCGATGCGCGGATTTGTCATAGTCACGTCCACCCACGGGGCGTACAGGACGAGGCCGTCCACCTGCCGCGCACCCGCGTCGCGTCGCTGCATCGCGAGGGAGAGGGCCAGTCCGCCTCCCGCCGAGTCGCCGAAGAGGATGACGCGGCCGAACTCGGCCTGGGCCTCGTCGATGATGGGCTGGACGACGTCGAACGCGTCGGTCGCGGTGTGCGCGGGAGCAATCGGGTAGTCAGGGATGATGACGGGCAGACCGGTTCGGTCGATGAGGCCCTCGACGACGCCCCACTGCCCGGCGACCATCGGGTACACGTAGGCTCCGCCGTGCAGATAGATGAGCGCGCCGCCCGCGCGCTGGCCCCGCTTCGGGAACACGCGGGTCACTCCTGCGTCGATGGTCGCTGTGAATCGGGAGCGCATGCGCGCGGGCATGGGGCTCGGCTGCGGCGCATGACGTGCCATCTGCTCCGTCATTTCCTCGCTGTGCAGCAGCGGAGGGAGCAGCCCCAAGCCAACGTGCACAAGGCACATCTGAAGGGACATGACGGCCTCTTTCGTCTCGACGAACCAGTGTCTGCGCGCGGGATGCACCGGCGCGCCAGCACACACCAGGATAGGACGCATTCACCTTTCCCGCCGGCAGCCGCGTCGCCTCCCGAGCAGAGAATCCACTGGCGTCCATACTGTTCCCAGACTCAGCAGATTCGGCCATCACGCGGATAGGTAACCAGCATCCGGATAGCTTAATAACCTATCCGGATACGCGGTTCCTATCCAGATACGCCGAACCTATCCAGATGCAACACCACGGGCCACACCCCGTCCCAACATCCGGATAGGTTACGAACATCCGGATAGGTTACGAACACGCGGATAGGTTAATAACCTATCCAGATGCGCCGTTCCTATCCAGATGCGCCGTTCCTATCCAGATGCGCCGTTCCTATCCAGATGCGAAGCCACGAGTCCACCAACCGCCAGGCTCACGCCGTCTCGCATGCGGACAATCAACTGGCCTCACGTCTTCTCACGGATCCCACCCATCGGACGCTATCACGCGGATAGGTAACCAACATCCGGTTGCGCGGCCCCTATCCACAAGGGCAGTTCCGATCCACATCCTCAAGCACAGTTATCCACAGGGCAATATCCCGTGTCGGACGTGTCCACAGGACTTCGTCTAGCACTTTCCTAGCCGCTGCTGATGGTAGGAAACTTCGTCTATGACACAGACTTCCATCATCATCGCCCCTCCAGCAGACCTACCTCGCAATCAGTCGCCATCAACAACGGTTCGCATCATGCGTGGCGTCTGCGCAGTTTTACCCCTCGATTCAACCAATGCCGACCCCTGGGAGGTCTGGGATGCCGTTACCCGCGCACGTATGCATGCCGTCAACAATTCCCACGAGCGCTCCCCGATCTTTGTCGGGCAAAGCTGCTTGAGACTCCTGGGGATCCACGGGTGGTCCCAAAACCCTCCTGTCACCATCTACCGCGAACACCGAAGGTGTACCTCTTCTCTGCCTTCATGTAGCGTCGGCTCCACGACGGTTCCGCCTACGTCTGTTTCATGCTCTCAATTTCCACCTCTTTCGCAAGAACGGAGCAGGATCGACGGCCTGATCACGGAACATCCCTACGATGCTCTCGTCCGATGTGCGCTTCATGAGGAGCCGTTAGAGTCCTTCGTCCTTGGGTGCATGGCACTCAACGCATGGAGCCAATTCTCAATGTTCCATCAGGATGAGGGCCGCCAGCGAGCTGAACAGATCCGCGCCGAGCTGCTTGCTCGCCTCGACCGAGCTGGCCACGTTCGCGGCTACCGACGTGCTCGCGCGATCCTCAAAGCCATCGATCCAGGCTGCACCAACCCTGCTGAAGCTGCGCTTCTCTGGCTGGTACGATCCATCTGCCCCTTCGCAGCCAAAACGCAGGTGCATATTGGGGTACGCGGCCACCACTACTACATCGATATCCTCATTGAAGACCTGCACCTCATCATTGAATTCGATGGAGTTGCAAAACTCGGAGAAACTCGCGTCGAGCTCGAACAAGCCAAGCGCGACTGGGTATTGCGCGATGAGAACCTGCGAGATGCGGGATGGAGGGTTCTTCGAGTCAGCTGGCCGGACTACGATGATTGGGAACAGCTGCGTATCAGGTTGAGCCGAACCCTGGGACCGATCAATCCCACGCCAGAATGTCGTCTCCTGTGGAAGCTACTACACAACGTTGCGATGGCCCTCTGCGGCGCTTCTACTCATGGACCCGACGCATAGGACACCACCACGCGGATAGGTAACCAACATCCGGATAGGTTACGAACACGCGGATAGGTTAATAACCTATCCGGATGCGCTGTTCCTATCCGGATGCGCTGTTCCTATCCAGATGCGCCGTTCCTATCCAGATGCGCCGTTCCTATCCGGATGCGCTGTTCCTATCCAGATGCGCTGTTCCTATCCAGATGCGAAGCCACGAGTCCACCAACCGCCAGGCTCACGCCGTCTCGCATGCGGACAATCAACTGGCCTCACGTCTTCTCACGGATCCCACCCATCGGACGCTATCACGCGGATAGGTAACCAACATCCGGATAGGTTACGAACACGCGGATAGGTTAATAACCTATCCGGATGCGCTGTTCCTATCCAGATGCGCCGTTCCTATCCGGATGCGCCGTTCCTATCCAGATGCGCCGTTCCTATCCGGATGCGCCGTTCCTATCCAGATGCAACGCAATGAAATCCCACCTCGGCCCGTCACGCGCTTCACGACTTGGGCCCGCGGGTGGGCACACATCAGCCTGAGTAGCGCCCCGCGTGGAAACGCTCACCGTCCGATGCCCGGGATTCCCCTCAACGTCTCCACTGCCCCGCAAGTATTCACCCGACGCCCCGGCAGAATCCCACACACCAGGCGTGCACCCCGCACCGCTGCGGCTGGTTGCTGCCACCAGCGGATACAAAACGCGCCCGGACCGCTCGGTCCGGGCGCGCAACGAAATCGGCTCAGGCGTTAGGACGCTTGCCGTGGTTCGCGCCGTTCTTACGACGATCGCGACGCTTACGACCCCGCTTCGACATGTCATTCTCCTTGGGTTTGTTGTCTAGACTGAAGCATTTTTGCACACATTGACCCAAACCACCAAGGCACAACGCCACCGCGGCGACGAAGGTCACCGAAAAACGGGAGGCGTCCCCCGGCCTCGGCGACGCGGGCGCGGGGAGCGAACACGCGCGAGGCCGCGATCAGCGCCAGGTGAGCGACACACCCATGATGGAGGCGGCAGCGCGGACACGGGGAGCGAACGCACGCAAGGCCGCGTTCAGCGCCAAGTGAGCGACACACCCATGATGGAGGCGGCAGCGCGAGCGCGGGGAGCGAACGCACGCAAGGCCGCGTTCAGCGCCAAGTGAGCGACACACCCATGATGGAGGCGGCAGCGCGGACGCGGGGAGCGAACGCGCGCGAGGCCGCGTTCAGCGCCAGGTGAGTGACACGCTGGTGATCGAGGCGACTACGCGGGCGCGCAGCGCATCCGAGGCTTGCTCGGACTCGTAGCAGCCGCGCATGAGGGCACGGACGTGGCGTTCGGCGTCGAGGGCGTCGGCGCAGTGCGGGCAGGTGGCGACGTGCTGGATCATGAGGGCTCGGGCGCGAGCATCGGGGCCGGGCACGGACCCGGCGTCGATGAGGCCGCTGCGGCGGTCGCACTCCTCACAGTCGATCAGTTCGTACAGGGCGTCCAGGACGTCCTGGCAGGTGACGCGCGTGTTCACTTGGTTCCTCCGATCCCGTATTCCGCGGCGACGTCGGCCAGCGCGGAGCGCAGGTTCTTGCGCGCCCGGTTCAGTCGGCTCATGACGGTCCCCATGGGAACTCCTAGTTCTTCGGCGATTTCCTTGTAGCTCATTCCCTCAACGTCAGCCATGAGGACAACCATCCGGTGTTCCTCCGAGAGCGAATCGAGGGCCTCGCGCAGCTGCGTGGAGGGCAGCGACTCGAGGGCTTCGACTTCGGCGGATTTCAGGCCAACCTCCGCGTGGGAGGCGGCGTCGGCCAGCTGCCAATCCTCGATGGTGTCGGTGGAGGCACGCTTGGGGGATCGCTGCGCCTTGCGGTAGCTGGTGATGTAGGTGTTGGTGAGGATCCGGTAGAGCCAGGCTTTGATGTTGGTGCCGGGCTTGTACTGGTGGAACTTCTGGTAGGCCTTGAGGTAGGTCTCCTGGACCAGGTCTTCCGCGTCGGCTCGGTTGCGGGTCATGCCCAGGGCCGCGCCGAACAACTGGTTCATGAGGGGCATCGCTTCGTCCATGAAGCGCGCCTGCAGCGCAGCGTCGTCCGGGGTCGACGAGGCTGGGGTCGACGAGGCCGGGGCAGGCTCGGGCGCCTGCGCCGCCGGTTGGGGGGTTGTCGTGTCCATCGCATCCCAGGGTAGTCGCGCACGGGGGCGGCGCGAAAAGATGGGACGGACGAACACTCATACTGAGGGCAACGCCTCACGCGCCACTTTATTCCACAACCACAATATGTGTGCGTTGCACCACTTTTGGCCCGTTGTTTGGGAGGGACGGGGCAGTTCGGCTTCCCCCGGGGGCAAAGGTATCGAACAATAGGGGTATGAATCTGCTGCGCGTTGTTGCCCGTCCCCTGCTCGCCGCCCCGTTCATCGCCGATGGGGTGGATGCCCTCACGCATCCGCGCGTCCACGTGGAGCGCGCCGCTGGGGTTCGTCCCCTCATCGATAAGGCGACCGACGCTGTTGGCCTGGAACCGCTGACGGATGAGCAGCTGGCCCTGGCGACCCGCGTGACCGGCGCGGTGAGCGTCGTCGCCGGCCTGCGTTTCGCGCTGGGCCGCAGGCCCCGCGTCGCAGCCCTGACTCTGGCCGCGATCGGCGCGCCCATGGCGCTCGTCAGCGCTCCCCTGCCGGGCACGACGGGCGGCCTGTCCAAGGAGCAGATCAAGCGCCGCCGCTACCGCACGCTCAACAAGGTGGGCCTGGCTGCCGGCGTCCTCCTCGCGTCGACGGACCGCGTCGGCCAGCCGTCGGCTCTCGTGGCTCGCGCGATGCGCCGCGATCAGCGCCGTGCGATCGCTGCTGCCGAGGCCGCCGTCGCGGAGCGTTTGACCGGCGCCGCTTCGTGAGCGCCCCCTGGCCCGCGCCCCTGGCCGCTTCCCCCGTGGATGCCACGGTCGAGGTGCCGGGCTCGAAGTCGATCACGGCGCGCGCCCTGTACCTGGCGGCCGTCGCCGATTCCCCTTCCGTTATTCGCGGCGCCCTGGACGCGCGCGATACGCGCCTCTTTGCGGCCGCCCTGGAGGTGATGGGCGCGCGCGTCGATGACGAGGGGGCGGGCGTCCTGCGCGTCACCCCGATGTCTCTGCCGCCGCGCGGCGGTCGCGTCGAGTGCGGCCTGGCCGGCACCGTCATGCGTTTCCTGCCTCCCCTGGCGGCGCTGTCCCCCGAGGAGACTCTCTTCGATGGGGACGAGCAGGCCTACGCGCGCCCCCTCGGCCCGCTCCTGGACGCGCTGGTGCGCATGGGCGCGACCGTCACCTATCACGGCGAGCGCGGGCACCTGCCTTTCACGATCCGAGGCCCGATCCGCACGCCGCTGGGCGCGCAGGCGTGGGTGGACTCCTCGTCCTCCTCGCAGTTCCTCTCCGCGCTGCTGCTCGTCTCTCCCCTCGTGGGCGATCCCCTCTTCGTGTCGGCTCCGGGCGCCGTCCCGTCGATGCCGCATGTGGAGATGACGCTCGCGTCCCTGGCGGGCGCTGGCATCGACCTGGAGGTCGTGGACGAGGGCCGCGCGGACCTCTCGACCTGGCACGTCTTCCCGTCGCGTCCCCGCGGCGGCGACATCACCGTCGAGCCGGACCTGTCCAACGCCGGCCCCTTCCTGGCGGCCGCGATGGTGACGGGCGGGCGCGTGCGGATTCCGGCGTGGCCGGGGGCGACGACGCAGGCGGGAGATGCCTGGCGGGCGCTGCTGGGCCACATGGGCGCGACCGTCACGCTGGATGAGGAGGGCCTGACCCTCTCCGGTCCGGGCGCCGGAAACTACCCGGGCATCAAGGCAACCATGGCCGAGGTCGGCGAGCTCACCCCCACCCTGGCCGCGATCTGCGCCTACGCCTCGAGCCCCTCGCACCTGAGCGGCATCGCGCACCTGCGCGGGCACGAGACCGACCGGCTGGCGGCCCTGGTCACCGAGATTAACCGCGCGGGCGGGCAGGCCGACGAGACCGAGGACGGCCTGATCATCACGCCGCGCCCGCTCCACGCCGCGCAGATCTGCTCCTACGCGGATCACCGCATGGCGACCTTCGGCGCGATCCTGGGCCTGGTGACGCCGGGCATCACGGTCGATGACATCGCGTGCACCTCCAAGACGCTGCCTACCTTCGAGGCCATGTGGGCCTCGCTCGTGGGCGATGACGGCCAGGGAAGCACCGACGCTGAGGGAAGCACCGGGTGCCAGGCACTCGCCGATGGTCACAGGACCACGTTGGCCACCCCGGCCTCGCCGATCGAGGAGGAGCAGTGATGGCCCGGCGCGACACCGGAACCGACGACCCGCGCGTGCGCGTGCGCGCCGGCAAGGGCTCGCGCCCGCGCACGAAGGACCGGCCGGACTGGTCCTCCAAGCCGCTGGGCCGCGTCATCGGCATCGACCGCGGCCGCTACCAGGTGAGCCTGGAGGAGGACGGCACCCGCGTCGTGGCCGTCCGTGCGCGCGAGCTGGGGCGCGGCTCCGTCATCATGGGCGACCGCGTGCGCCTCACCGGCGACCTGTCCGGGCGCCCCGACACGCTCGCGCGCATCGTCGCCGTCGAGGAACGCTCCTCGGTGCTGCGCCGCTCCCTCGAGGACGCGCCGGATCAGCGTGGCGAGAAGGCGATCGTCGCGAACGCGGACATGATGTGCATCGTCGTGGCGCTGGCGGATCCGCC